>Ga0228698_1000081_pt1 | contig 89634 bp, 117 predicted proteins | sample McNCre117_Aug_MG_FD_178015 | JGI IMG/M metagenome (GOLD analysis project Ga0228698, IMG submission 178015) | Freshwater microbial communities from McNutts Creek, Athens, Georgia, United States - 1-17_Aug_MG | ecosystem: Environmental > Aquatic > Freshwater > Creek | place: USA: Georgia...
ACCATTGGGGGGGGCACCATTGGGGGCGGCACCATTGAGGGCGGCACCATTGAGGGCGGCACCATTGAGGGCGGCACCATCTGGGGCGGCACCATCTGGGGCGGCACCATCAGGGGCGGCACCATCTGGGGCGGCACCATTGAGGGCGGCACCATTGAGGGCGGCACCATTGAGGGCGGCACCATCAGGGGCGGCACCATCTGGGGCGGCACCATCAGGGGCGGCACCATTGAGGGCGGCACCATCAAGTCCTCTGCGGACTACGGTGCTTTCGTTCAGGTCGGTTCCGAAGCCGGCATGTTGACATGGTGGCGCGAAGAAGACGGCTCGATTGTTGTCTCGCGCGGCTGTTTTAAGGGGACGCTTGACCAGTTCGAGGCGGCTGTCCAAAAAACTCACGGCGATAGCAGGATCGGGCAGGAATATGCCTTGTTGATCCAGTTTATCCGTATGCGCTCCGCTGTTCTGACGGAGGGCTAATTCATTCGGTGGGAAATTAGTCCATGATCCGCTGACCGGGAAAAGAAATGCCGCGCTTTCCATATTGGATCGCGCGGCATTTTCATACCTTATGGGTAAACTTTCCTGTTGCGGTGATGTGTAGATTGTCTTATTGGAGGGGCAAGGGCGATGCCCCTCTCTAGGCAAGGACCGCGAAATGCTCACTGTTCCCGAACTCCCTCATAACTGCAACTCTTGGATCATCGCCAAGGATGGTGAAGCCGTTCTTGAAACGTGGTCGCGCAAGGTGGTTGAAAACGCTGCCTGCGCGGCAAGGCCCGGCGTTGAAATCTTCACCGCTGACCAGTGGCTTGCCCACGTAAATGCTGCCGAATACGAAGCCACGTTTTCCAGCCGCCGCGAATTTCCCAGCATGGAGTATTAATCCATGAGCCGCAAAACTCGCCCTGTCTGCACCTGCTCCGCGCATCAACTGGCGCAGGTGGGGTGTGATTGCGAGGCCGACCCGTTCTTCTGGAATGCGGACGGCTCGCCCAACGCCAATGATTCAAACCCAATGTTCCAGCGGATGAAGGAACAGTTTCACGGCATGTTTGCCGTCACCGATGCCCTTTGCAAGCAAGGATAAGAGATATGGCCACTTTCAACGCCAAGGAAATCGCCACCATTGAAATTGCGCTGATTGGCTGGATCGTTCGCTGCCGGAATGTGGCGCGGGATATGCGTAAGATGGCCGAAGAGCATCCTGATATGGCTGAAAAATGCTATGCCAACGTTGCCGCTTCCGACGCTCTTCGCGCAGACGCAGAAGCTGTCATGAATGCCATCGCATTTGAATGCGGGGAGAAGGCGTGAAGGACCGTATAACACCTCTCGCGCTTGCGTGGGAACTGGCACGCCTTCACTTCGCTGGTTGGCGCAGTAGGCCCGGCTATTCCGTTACCGCGCGCGAAAGTGATGGCTCGATCTACATTGCTATGTGGCTTGATCCGGTTGAAACAAGGAAAGACTGATGACCGAATCAACCGCACTCGCCACGCTGGCCAACATTGATGATCTGGTGGCCGGGCGCAACAAGTCGGTGGGCCTCTGGATGAAGGCGTTCGACGACTTTCACGCCACCGCCAAGGAAGCGGCTGGCTGCTCCATCGGCGGGAATATCTCGTTTCATGTGCCGTCCAGTAGCCGCTATGACAACGGCGATCTGGCGCAAGCGTTTGCCAGTGGCAAGCGTGAAGACTTTGTTCGCATCGTCGCGGAGGAAGTGGATCGGCGCTGCTGGCAGGGCCTCATGACGCAGCTTGGCTTTGACCAACTGCTCGACCGGCAGGCGCGCGAAGAGTTCCGGCAAAGCCTCAATGGGACGCCGCCGTTGTTCTCGGTCGATAACTGCGCGGCCACGTTTGGAGATATTTGGCTAAAGCGCCGCGAAATCTATCTGCGCGGCATTGCCAATATTTTCATGGCGATGGACCGGCGCTTTCGCTCGCATGATGCCTTCGCCATCGGCAATCGGCTGATTATCGAGAATGCGCTGAACATCGACGGGTGGTGGCACGACTATAACCGGCGCGACTCGCTGCATGATGTTGAGCGCACGTTCCGTGAACTAGATGGCAAGCTGCCCCTCTCGAACGATCTGCACGCGAATTATGAGCGCCGACGCCATTGGGTGCCCGACATGCGCGATTGGGGCGTGGTCAAGCGTGTCTCGTGGCTGCTGGTCAACAAGACCCCGACGCCGTTCGTCATGGAAACCGACTATTTTCGGGTCCGCGTGTTCGGCAACGGCAATATCCACCTGTGGTTCAAGCGCAAGGATCTGCTCGCGCAGGTGAACGCGCTGCTGCTGGAATATTACAAGCCGCTTGAGGGTGATATGGGGGAAGGGCCGGATTATGAATCCGCGCCGCGTCCGCACGCCACCCCGGCAAAGAATTTCGGCGCGTTCTTCTCGTCGCAGGAAGTAGCCGACCGCGTGATTGATCTGGCCTGCATCCGTAAGGGCGATCTGGTGCTTGAGCCGTCCGCTGGCTCCGGGGTTCTGGCCGACGCGGCGCGCGAAAAGGGCGCAACCGTGCATTGCGTTGAGGTGCAGGAGCAATGGGCCGCCGTGTTGGAAAGTAAGGGGCATTCTGTGCGCCGGGCCGACTTCTTCGATGTGTCTCCAACGCCGGTCTATGACCGGATCGTGATGAATCCGCCCTTTGATCGAGGCCGCGATTGCGACCATGTGATGCAGGCATACAAGTTCCTCAAGCCGGGCGGGACGCTGGTTGCTGTCATGTCGGCCCGCGCCGAATATGCGACCGATGGGCGGCATAAGGCGCTCCACGACCTGATTAAGCAGGCGCGCGGCAAGTGGGCCTCCCCCAACTGGTACACGCTGCCCGAGCGCTCGTTCGCGCACGCCGGGACCAACGTCAACACGGTCATGCTGCGAATCGAGAAGCCTCATGCTTGAACTTGATCTGAAAATCAGCCTTCACCTTCGCCGCCTTCGCAAGCGCGAGTTACATGATGACGGGCCGTGCTGGCATGGGATAGCCAGCATCCGGCAGGCGGCGGGCCTGCCCAAGACCAAGGAAGGGAAGGCCGCTGCACGCGCCGCGCTCGACCGATTGATTGCCGCTGGCCATGTTAAGCGCGCCATCGAAGGCAACGGTCATTACATGGTGGTCGGCCCGGATTACATCATGGTTTGATCTGGAATTGCCGACGCGAAGGGATTTAAGGGCTTGCACGAGGGCCGCCGATAGGGCATAGCTGTTTCTGTCGTCAGACAGTCCCTCTCCTTGGGTCGCGGAAGCCCTCGGTGTCACAGCCGGGGGCTTTTTCTCAAGGATGATCGGGCGGGTGGCCGAGTGATTTAAGGTAGCGGTCTTGAAAACCGCCGTGGGCTTACGTCCACCGTGGGTTTGAATCCCACCCCGCCCGCCAATTCTCATTTTGAAAAAAATGCGCCGCCTGCGAAATTGCGCTTGCAATGTAGGAACGATGTTCCTAAAAGGGCGCTACAAGGTGCGATGCACCGCCTCACGAAGGAAGATCGAAATGACCACTTACACCATCCTCGATACTGACGGCTCCGTCCTCGAACGCGGCGTTACTCTCGCGGAAGCCGCCGATGCCATCATGACCAGCGATAGCTGCGAATGGGTCATTCGCATGGGGGAACCCGGCTACTACACCGCGTGGGGCCGGCAGCAAGTGGCCAATCGCTCGTGGGAACCCACCATCTTCACGGCTTATAACGCCGACAGTGAGGATGCCGCTTGCGACGCCATCTACACGCAGATCGTCAATCACCTGCGTATGCCCTGTCACTGCGAGGCCATGACCGATGCGGATTATGACGAGATGATGGCGCAGGTGGCTATCGACAACGGCGAAGGCGATGAGGATTGAGCCATGACCAACATCACCCACACGCCAGCGCCTTGGAATGCTTTTGGCGTCGTCAAGTGCTGCTCCATGTGTGATGGCGAGGGTGTCATTGCCTCGCACCGCCGCCCCACCATCGACGATCCGTTTCCCCAAGATGACTGCGAATGCGGCTTGGGGAAGCATGAAGCCGAATGCGAGGTGTGCGGCTTCAATCAGGTCACTGCCGGCGCTGATTGCCTTGTCTGCGACATGGTGGCGAACCTGCATGACCACGAGGTTCGCGCCCTGAATGTAGATGCCTTCACCAAGGCCTTGACGGTCGCCGTGGCCGCCGCCCGCGCTCAAATAGCCAAATGATCCGACAGCGCCCGCGCTTTCGCGGCGCGGTCCACACAACAAGGGAAAGAGTCAATGGAAAACATGAAGCACACGCCGGGGCCTTGGCGGCTCAACGCCGGCAATGAAACAGAAATTATGTCCGCGCGTCGTAACGTGGCCCGCGCTCATTGCGGGGCGATGACCGGTATCCGGGTCGACGAGGCCGAGGCCAACGCCCGCCTAATCGCCGCCGCGCCCGACTTGCTGGCGGCTTGTGAGGCGCTTTTGCAAAGCGTCGCCTATGCCATCGCCGCGCAGGATGCGCCAGCGCAATCCACCATGCGCGCTAATCTGGCCAATGCGCTCGCCGCCATCGCCAAAGCCAAGGGGGCGGTGCTGTGACCGGCCCCCGCCGTATGACGCGCGACGAATGGTTCGGCCTCGCCTGCGTTGTCCTCATGGCCATCACGCCGCCCCTCGTGGGCTGGGCGTTCGGCCACCCGCAACCCAAGCACATGGAGGCTGCACGATGACGCCTGCCACTATCGCCGCAATTCGCAAGAAGGCCGGGTTTTCGCAGTCCAAACTCGCCGCAATGCTGGGCCTGTCTGATAGCCGCACCGTTCGGCATTGGGAGAACGGGACGCGGGAGATTAGCGGCCCCGCCTCGATCCTCATGGAAATGCTGGATCGCGGGGAAATCCCGGCGCGCTATCTGATCGGTGGAGGTGAAGTTTAACTTCCCCCGGCTTGGTCGTGACTGCACCTTACGGGCATGGATCAGTGCCCGGTAACAATGGAGCCAGTCGGCTCCAATTCTGTCTCTGCCGCGCTCGCAAGTTCGGGCTGTGAGTGGCGATATGTTCCCTTCGACCGCGAAGGCTGGGAAGGCCAGTTCCCAAACGCCTCGGTATCAACGCCTCTGGGGGAAGTGGAGATTGCCCCGGAGCGCATTGAAATGCCGGACGTTGGCCTGTCCCTGATCGGCCTGATCCGCCCTGTTCTCGAAAACCCCACCTATGCGGTAAAGCGTGACAATTCACTCGCGTTTCACCGCCCGGTGATCGGAACCGAGGGGGAAGTAAGGGGCTACGCCACCGTCAACATTCACCCCGATAGGGTGCGTGTCTATGTGGCGGAACAGCCCGAGGACTTCGACCTGCTCTCGCCCGACGCCACCGGCTCTATGGTGGCCGATGAAGATGGTGATGGCCGGGCCACCTTCAAGTCGTTCATCTACCGGCATGGGGGTAACGGGGATAACGCTCTGGGGGGTAACTCGGGCGGGGGTAACGAACCTATTGTTGCCGTTACCTCCTTCGACGTCGCCGTAACCCTGCTGGGAATTGGCGGCGATCTGCTCAAAGCGGATCACGGCCCCATCCCCGCCGACGCGCGCTGGATCACGGTCCACCCCAACGGGGAGGGAAGCAAGGGACAGCCCATCCTCGTCGTGCCCGCTGGCGACAAATCCGGCACCTTCCGCGTGATCGGCGGCGCGGGCGGCAAACTCAACATGATGAAGCTGCGCGGAGTGAAGTCCGAGGCGGATTACAAGGCCGAGTTCGGCGCGCGCGCAAAGGCAAGGCGCGTCTCCAAGAAGGAGCAAGCCCGAAAGGACAAGGAGCTTGGAATCGACAAAGCCAAGGCCGAAGCCCGCGATGCCATCCGCAAGCAGCGTACCGAAGCGCAGAAAGCATTCATCAAAACCGTGGCCGAGGCTATGGGGTGGGGTGATGATGATCTGAAAATGCAGACGAACGGCCTTTCGGAAACGGCGGTAAAAAAGGCGGAAGCGGCGCATCACGCTGATTTGTTGGCAAAAGCCAAGGCGGCGATTGAGACGCAGCGCAAGATCCTTGTGACTGATTTAGACAAGCGGCTCGCGGCTGGGCTGGGAACGGTCCCGCTCGATGCGCCTATGTCTGAACTGTCGGTGCAGGATTTGGACCCTGTTCGCATTCCTGATTCGTCGGGGGTTTCGCCTGATTTCAAGGCGCGGGCGGAGGCGAACGGCCTGACGCCTGAAAAGCTGGATTCTGAACAGGCCAAGGTGCAGGCGCAGGAGGCGGGGGAAGCCCCGGACCCGGCGAAGGCATTGGAGCGCGGGAAGGTGGCCGAGGCGATCCGCAAGGAGGTAGCCAAGGCGCTGCCAAAGCCTGACCTGCAAGTCTCGATTGCGGATGCCAAGAAGGCGGTGGCGCTTATCAAGGCGCGCAAGCAGCTTCTTGCGCTGGAAAAGGCGGCGCGGGAGGCGAATGCGGAGGTGGATGCCTCGACTGTCGAGCCGAAGGCCTATGTTCTGAAAGTCTCGGAAACTGGCGATGATGAAGTGGCGGCGCAGGTGGTTGATGATCTGCGGACGGCGCGCGCGGCGGCGTTTCTGGCTGGCGTGGAAGGGGCTGGCGGTGAAAACGAGGTCCAGCCGCATATCAGCGCCGGGGCTTACAACGCGATCAACGCGCTCTCGCAAATCACTGGTGGCGCTTCGCTGATTGATCGGTCTGTCGTTGATGTGCTTGGGGTGGCCGGCGCCGCGCAAGTGGTGGCAAACCGGCTGCACGCGGAATACGGGGGCGACGCGCAGAAGGTAGCGGCTGGGCTTGCTGAATATCATGTGGCCAGCGCGCCGGAGGATCAGAAGGCGGCGCTCGATCAGGCCAAGGAATTGCAGGATGAGGCGGCGAAGATCGAAGTGGACGAGGCCAACTCGACCGCTGACTTGGCTGTCGCATCGGCCCTGAACCGCAAGCGGCTCGAATATCTGGCCGACGCGCGCAAGGTGCTGGGGCAAACCCTCGGCCATATGGAGGCGAATGCCTCGCTTATCGCGGCGCTGGAAGCTGGCCCGCGCGATGGCCTTGAGGTGTCTCTCGGGCGAACGCCTCTTGAGTCGGCCATCAAGCAGCTTTGGGCCATCGGCTTGACCGATGATGATTACTCGATTGAGCGCATCGACGGGAATGTTTTCGCCAAGGTCAATGCGGATGGCATGGCCAAGCTGGCCGCCCCGGTGGACAAGGAAAACCTTGAGCGGGTGAACCGCAACCTCGGCATCATGCAAGGCGATCAGGACGAAGATGATTGGCTTCCCGCTGGATTCGCCCGTAGGCCCGATCTGGGGCTTGATCTGAAACCGGGTGTGGCTCCGGGCCTGTCCGTGCCGTTTGACGCCTCTGCGCCCGATCTGGCGGCTTCTCTGCGCGCCTATATCGGCTCTCGCACCGCCGATGGCGACCGGGCGGCTGATGTGCTGTCCGATGTGCAGTCTGCATCCTTTTTCCAAAAGGTCGGGCCGGGGCGCGCCAAGGAATACATGGCCGCGCTGAATGCGGTGATCCCGACCAAGAACGGCAAGAGCCTCACGCGCGTTGAAGAACTGGCCCCGGTGTTCGACGGGTATGCCGATGAGTTTGTGCAATCCAAGTGGGGCGGCACGCGCTCGACGCTGAACAAGCAATCCTTCGAGCCGGATGCCATCGCACAAGAGGCGCTGCACCGCGCTCTGTCCGATGAACCGGCTGGGACGCTGGCTTATAAGCCGATTGGGGAACTGTCGCCCAAGGACCGGCACGCGCTGCGCGATTGGTTCTATCGAAACATTGCCAAGGAATCGCCTGAACAGGCCGAATTGCGCGCGCACGCCGAAAAGCTGGCCGAGCAGGAGCCGGAAAAGTTCACGACCGATATGTTCGGGGACACCACAGCCAACCCGGCGTGGAACGATTGGAAAGCCGAATACGACGCAGCGCAGGGCAAGGTCAATGACGCCTCCCTCGACTGGAACCGCTATAGCAAGATGCTGCGTGGCAATGTCCGGGCGCTGGAAACCGTGCAAGACCTGATCCGCTCGCGCGTCTCGGAAAACTTCGCCAAGCATCACAACACGCTTCGCCCGAATGCCGCGCTCAAGGTCGGCACAACCGTTGTGCGGAACAACCTCAACCATCTGTCGGCCACGGACCCGGTGGAGCGGGAAAAGCGCCTGTCGATGGAGCGAAGCCTCATTGACGGCCTGCGCGCGCGCATCAAGGGCAAATATGCGGGTGGGTCTGTCGCGGACAAGATCGAGGCTACCAAGGCTTATGAGGCCGCGTTCAATCAGGCACAAATGGGATTCTTCGCCTCCGATGATCTGTTCGGCGGGGAAGGGGGCGAGAAGCCTCTGGGCGGGGATGAGCGCCGCACCATCGGCCATGCCGCCGAAAACATGATCGGCAAGATGATGGGTGTGGTCGGGGGGCAGTTCAAGCCGGGCCAGCCGGTGAAGCTGTTCAACCCGTCTATGTCCGGCAAGGGCGTGAACCGTCAGCGCGCGATCAAGATGATCGGGCAGAACAAGCGCGTGATCCTCGCGGCGGGGGTCGGTAGTGGCAAGACCGGGATGATGATGGGCGCGTTCTCAGACCTGCACTCCAAGGGGCAGGCCAAGAAGGGCTTGTTTGTCGTGCCGTCCATTGTGCAGGGGCAGTTCGGCGCGGAGGCGCTGCGCTTCCTCGAACCCGGCAAGTTCAAATGGCACGCTGAACCGGGCGCGTCGTATCAAGAGCGGCTGGCCGCGTACAAAGACCCGGACACCCATTTTTCGGTGGTGACGCACCAGTCGTTTCGTGACGATGTGCTTCGCATGGCGGTTGACGCGGGTATGGGGAAGTCGCCCGAGGCGGTGGCCGACGCGCTGGCGGGCATGGATGATGCCGGGCAGGCTAAGTTCGTCAAGTCGGTGCTGGATCATCACGGCGTGGCCTTCGACTTCACGGCGGCGGATGAGGCCCACAACCTGCTGGACCGGGAAGGCAAGGAAGACTCGCGCATGTCGAACGTGATCGGCGGCGTGACGGCCAATGCTCCCTATTACGTCCATGCCTCCGGCGACCCGGTGAAGAATGACGCCTCCGAAGCCTTTTCGCTGCTGCAAAAGATGGACCCGGCCCGGTATAACGACCGGGGCGCGTTCATGCGGCGCTATGGCGGCGACACGCTGGCGGCGAAGGAGGGCCTGCAACGTGAACTGGCACGCCATCAATTTTCGTTCTCGCTCTCGCCTGATGTGAAGGTGGATCGTTCCGAGGTGTCGATCAAGCCGTCTGATGCTCAACAAGCCGCTCTGGCAACGCTGGAAAAGCAGGCGGCGGCGCTCCGTATCGCCAAGATGACGGGCAAGGTCGATGTGGACGCGGCTAAGGCTCTGTCGCCTCACCTATTCGAGGGCGCCGATGAAGGCCAGCATGAAGCCATCGCGCGCAAGGTCGCGGATTCGGTCGGCATTATCAAGCAATCGGCCTACCGGCGCATTCTCGACGCGCATCCGGCGGCGGCAAAGCTGTCGCACGTTGCCGAGGCGGCGGCGGCGCGCAAGGGCAAGCCCGGCGTGGTGTTCGCGCACTCGCTGGAAGCTGTTGAAGCAATCCGCAAGCGGCTGGAAGCGGATGGCCATCGGGTGACGACGCTCACCGGCAAGGACTCGTCTGGCGATAAGGCCGACAAGATCCGCGCGTTCAACCCGGATAAGGGTGAAGCCAAGGCCGACATTATCGTCTGCTCTGATGCTGGCGCGACTGGCGCGAACCTGCAATCTGGCCGATGGCTGGTGCAATACGACACGCCCGATACCGCGATGGTTCACGCTCAAAGGGCGGGCCGCATCAACCGCATCGGGCAAAAGAACGCGCTGGAATTGATCGACCTCGTTTCGGATCATCCATCCGATGCGCGCGCCCGGCGCCGGCTGGCGAACAAATACGACCTGCGCGAACTTCTCACCTCGCCGCTCGATGGGCTTGATGACACGCCCCTTGCTTATGCGCTAAAGCAGGCTGGATTCGGGCAGTCGAAACAACAGGCATCGCTTTTCTAAGGGGAATGAAAATGGCACGACAAAAGGTGGTTGAAGCAACTGATCCGGTGGAGCCGGAAAATACCGCCGATGAACTGGTGGCGCAGCCGGTCGACGCGACTGTGGACCCGGTGAGGATGGAAAAGATACAGCGCCTCTATGCGCTGGCCAATGACCCGGACCAGCAAGAAGCGTTCTTCGCGCTGCGCGATGAACTGAACGCCTCGGCATGAACGAGGACGGTATCCGCCGCCTGCTGGGCGAGAACGCGGCTCACACGCGCCGCGCACTCGCTCATGGGGATAAGCTGCGCTCTGCCTGCTCCGAGGCCATGGGTGGGGCGCAGGGGCGCATTGCTGGACTGAATCCGGGCGAGGTGTTTATGGATGATGTCAAGGCTGCGGATTACCAGCGCGCCTTGATGGAACGGGGCTGGCTCTCTACGGCCCTTTCAGGCCGATGATTGCTGGGCGCGGTCGCGCATGTTGAGGCGCACGATTTCGTGGACGACCTTGGCCGGGTAGCGCGGGCGCAGCCGAATGTATTCGGCCCTTGCGATGGGGTCTTCGGCATAAAACACCGGACGCCCGGTGCTGAATCTCTGCTGAACCCGCTTCGGCAACGCCGTCTTCTGCGTCTCCCTCTTGAGTATCTTGCTGATTCGATTCAGTGAAACGCCATGCTTCGCCGCCAGTTCCTTCAAGGTCGATCCGGCGTTGTATTCCAACAGGATTTCGTGGTTCCTTTCAGTTTTGGCGTTCTTTTGTGGCACGGCTTTGCTCCTTTAGGCTGGCGGTGAACTTGGCCATCTTCGCTTCGTGATGCTCTTGAATCAAGCGTGATGCTTCGGCGGCTCCCTGCTTCCTCATGAGGTCTTTATACATTTCTCGGTATTCGCGCGGGATATGGGCCAGCCTGTTCTCAACACGAGTCGCTGCCTGCTTCTTCCGCACATCTGGCGCGAGGGACTTGGGGACGCCGATTTCCCAAAGGCGCAGTTCCTTGGCTGTGATCGCGGACGCAGCGCGCCTTTCGGGTGTGCGATTCAATGCGGCAAGCCGTTCCCTTTGGCGCTCCTTGTGCGCCGGGTTGGTGTCATAAGTCTTTTGGATTCCGGCTGTGCGACGGGCCTGAATTTCAGGATCGGTCTTTGAGCATGGCCGGCAAAGTCCGCTTTTGCTGCCGTAGGATATGGAGCCATTGCACTTGCGGCAACTAGCGTTCTTTTGCCTTCTTGCCATTTCCCTCGTCTCGTTTGATTTGGTAGGGCGCAAAAAGGGCCGACCTGATGGCCGACCCTTTCCGTTCAAACCCTCGGCCATAAGCCGTGATTTCGAGTTTCAGGCTACGCGCCAGAGCCGGTATCCGCCTTCGACGACGCGGATGGTGAACTTCATGCCGTGCCTATTGCCGAATTGCGCTGATGCGTTTTTCACCCGTTTATCCTGACAAAAGAAGCTGTCACCGACCTTCATGTCGGGAAAGGGGTACTTAAGACGCGGAATGGGAATTTCAATATTGCTTTCGATGGTAAACACATCTGCTCTCCTTGCCATGTGTTTAACTGTGCTAGATTTGTAGGTTCATTCTGTCAACAGGTATGTTCCAACTCAAGAGGGAGGTGGGCTAATTGCCTCCCCCTATAAAAATCCCCATTTATGCAAATGATCGGTCAATTGGAATATCGACGGGCCAACGCCTCGCCGGCTGGCGTCATGCGCCAGCGGGAGTTGTGGCGCTCGACAAGGCCGCGCTTGGCCAGCGCCACAAATGATGCGTCGTTTTTCGACGCTAGGCTGGTGCCAAGGACAACCAGCCGAAGCAGGGCATGGATTTGCGGCTGACGCGGCAGGCGAGTCGCGTTAGTCATCGGCGCTCCCGATCTGGGCGAGGGTTTGCCCGGCGATAATTCCGGCGTTCCACGCGTTGTATGTCGCTGTGATCCGCTTCAAAGCCTCCCGCGCCACGGCCAGCTTTTCTTCTGCCTCGACTGCGCGCTTGAGGTGCGTTGCTGCTGCCTCGCGCGATGCCCCGCAAACAGCGCAGGGATTGTTTTCGAGTGCAGGGTGACCTTCACAGGCGACACAGGTCACCTTCTCAACCGGTGCACTCTGGTGGTCAGCAAGGGCTGCGATGGCGGCTTGGGCTTCGGGAATGAACCACCTCCAATCCTGCCCAAGTCTGGCGTTTTTGGATGCTGCATCAATCGCCCGCGCCACCTTCTCAACCGACTCCGGCGTTGTGGTGTTATTGCTCATGGCGGTCATCTCCACCCCCTAAAATCCCACATCATGATGATGAAAAACACGCCAAAGACTGCCAGCGCGAGAACGCCCAAGCCCAGCACACCAGCTAGAATGTAAAGAAAACATGTGGGTATCGTGATGGTCATGACTTCGGCTCCTGTTGGGTGGGGCGGTAGGCGATGATGCGGTTATAAGGATCGCACTCCCACGACCACGAATTCATTTGGTCGTTTTCTTCCCATCCCGTCCAGAAACCGGCTTCCGCCGCGCTCCAACCGCCATCTGCGTACAAGACCGTTACCTCCTGATCCAGTGGTACTGGGCACGGACCGCCATCATGCGGCACAAAACCTTCTGGCAGCGAGGTCATTGGCTGGGTTCCTCTTCAACGGTGGGCTGGTCAACCCACTCCGGCGTCGTGCTGTATGCTAACGCAGTTGGCGTCGGCAGTAGATCGCGATGGCGCTGAAACCAGTCGGAGAGAACTGCCTGCAAGTCATCTGTGGCAGTTTTCACGCGCTCTTTTTCGTTTGGCCCAACGAAACCGGGAAACCCGTCTTCGTACCAAAGTTCATCACAGCTATCGATCCATTGGTCTATTACCGCATCCGCATCAGGAGCCTGCCATTCGTGCAATCCTGCGCGCACGATGCAAAACGGATCACCGCCTTGATCGTGACGGCCTTCCTTGATGGCATCCTCGCGGGTGGCAAATGGGCCGCCTATGTTCATGTATTCTTCGCTGGTGCCTGCCCACCAGTCGTTGGTTGTCTCAGTCATTGGCTGGCCCCTTTCGGATTATAAAATTTCCGTAGACCGCAAGTGCAGGGCGAATGATCGAGATAATCCAGATCGTTTGCATCGCACCCAGTATCGTGCTCGACGTATCGCATTAATCCTTCGATCATTTCAGCTGCCTCGCGGCCATCGGTGTTTGCATCAACTTCTTGGCTATACGTTCCACCTTCCCGACCAAGGAACCCAACGGTGTCCTCGTAGACGGTTGTTTCAATATGCGTTGCCCGCAGCCGCTCCAGTAGCGGAAGTTTCGGGTTCCAGCGCGTCATTCCCCCATCCCCTTCATGATCTGCTCGACAGAGAGATCGCGGATACGTTCGACGGCATCCGGCCCGTGGTAAGAGCCACCAGCAGTAACTGCACACACCTCAATCGCCGCCCTGATAGCGGCCTCTTGGTGTTTAGCCATGACTCCCAAGATAGCTTTCACATCGGCGCGGTGCTGCTCGCGGTTAGCGCAGCCGCAAATCCGGTCGGCTAGAGCTTCGGCGTCTGCCCGCATTTTAGGTGTAACCTCAACCATGGCCGGCCTCCAATTCGCCAAGAGGCACCATCTTTACGCCGGGGAGCCTAAATAGATTGATCGGACCATCCGAAAGGGCATGGATATAGCCAATCAGCATGTCCATGCGAACTTGCGGAAGGGAGACTCCGAAATAATCGCCGCCGTCAACCTGCATGACGATCTGCACAATCTTGAGCGAAGGGGAATCAACCATGGCCGACCTCCTGCTTGGCGAGGAAGGCTGCGGCATACTCGCGGGCTTCGGCGATCCCTGCATACTCTTCGCACCAGCCGCACGGCGGCGCGACATGACAGGAGTAATTGCGATCTGGCGGCTCGCTCATTTCCATGAGAAAATTCACAGCTTCCACCGCCTCTGCCAGCCTCGCCTTGGTGGCGGTGAGTTGGGCGCGGAGGGTGTCAGCCTCAACTTCAAGCCTTACAATTTCCCGCGCATGAGTGTCCGCCTTTTCGAGCAACAACATGCCGATGCGGTCTTTTTCCGCCACCGCCTCCGCCAGTTTGCGGGTCAGGTTTTCGATGGCGGTGACGGCTTCACGCGATAGTGTATTGCGCTCCCGGCACAACCGCCCCACCAGTTCGCTGTAATCAGTCATGGTTAGTGCCTCCGAAACAAATTCTTCCAGAGCGAGGGTTTTCCGCGCCGCAAACTTTGCATTTCAAGGTGTGGATCTCGCCGTTACCTGCCTTAATTTCACGTGGGCAACCAGCTTCACCAGCGCCCCAAAAGACATGCTTGCGGGCTATAAGAGCCTCGATGCGTTTGGCTGTTTCTGATACTGATAAATCAACATAACGGCAGAACGCCAGTTCAATCATTAGCGCGTCATGTATTGCGGTGGCGTCAGTCATGGTCTGGGCCTTTCCCCTTCAATTTGACGGTGACGCCGCTGCCGGTAAGGCTCTCGATCAGGTCGAACGCGGCTTCTCGCGCATCGCGAAGCTGGTGCGGCTTGAAAAGGTTCTGGCGCATCAGCGCTTCGGCAAGATGATCGACCGGCGTGACCGGCTCGCTGCCAAGGATGAACTTGCGTAGCTTCGAGAAGTTGCCAGCACCGCCGTTCAACTCCTTCTCGTATTGCTCGACGGCCTCACTTACCTCCATCACGAAAGCCCGGAAGGCTTCGCGCATGGATGGATTGCCGGGGGTGAAGTCGCCAGCTTCCCAATAGGCAACCCCTCCCTCCTTCGCATGGGCAAGGTTGGAGAGGTTCGCGCACACTTGCGCGGCAATAGCATCCTTGCCCATGGTCATTGGCGTTCTCCTTGGAGGGTGGCAGTCATATCTTTAGCTTCCGCCCAAGTCTTTCCGTCAGCGCGGCGAAGCGGCCAAACGCTATCGCTCGAAACCCGATATGGCTTGCCGGTGGGCTGGCGCCCAACGACGCGTTGCGTTGCACTCATGATGCGTTGATCCTCCGCAAGAGGGCTTCGATCTTTTCGGCTATAACGGCATTCCGACTGGCCTTGGCTGCACCATCTGCCGTATCTTTGGCCCGGTGCAGGGCCTCGTAGTTCCGAAAGGTGGTGGCGCATTCGGTCATGAGTTCAATCGCGTCTCGCTCTGCATTGGGATCGCAATTCCATGCCCCGACCTTCTGGCGTTGTTTGGCGCGCTCGACCATCATGGAAGTGGCAGTTTGGTATGCCTGTCGTGCAAAAACATCGGAAGGCATAGACCTATCGGTTTGCGCGATAAGCCCGGTCAAGGCCGCCGCCGCAAACTTGTCCAGCAAGTCAAACTCGGCCTTCTCGATCAACTGCGCCATAGCCGCGCTTTCGTGGCGAAGGCTCTGCTCTGCCTCAATGACACGGTCGGCCAGCTTGTCGGCAGACTTTTTGCTGGTTTTGATGGCGCAAGCCAAGCACTGCGCTGCATACTTGGACACGCCGAACATGTGCTCCGAGCAAGAGCCGCAAACCCCCGTATAGCCCCCCGGCGCATACCCCGCCAAAGGCCATTCAACGCCTTCAAGGCTTGCCGCATTTTTCTGTTCGATCACTTGCCGCTCTCCGTGTTGCTGGCGCTAAGGGTGTGGGTCGCCTGAATGATCGGTTCGGCGCAAAGGGCGAGAAGCACAAGCGAGCCGGCGAGGATCACCAAGGGCAGAACCTTGTATTTGAAGACCCGGCCAAGGGTCGGAAGCGGGGCGGCGCATTCCGTGCAGGCGGAAAAACCGGAATCATCCTCGGGCATGATCGGCTCATCGCGGCGCGGCGTGGCCAAATCGACCATCGCAGGGCTGAAAGCCTCGGCCTCGATTTCGTTGTTGCTGGCGCTTCTAGCCTTTGCGCTAAGGTCGGTCATAGCGTCCACGATTCGACGCACGGTGCGGCGGCTGATCCCGCAATCAAGCGCGATCTGACTGATGGAGTCGCCGTACTTATGGCAAAGCAAGACGGTAGCGTCGAGTTCAGCCTTGCTATCGAACTTTCCCGTTGTGGTATTGGCCATTTGATTGTCTCCTTGGTTTCGGGGCCGTTTTACCTAACGGGTAAAGCAATGTCTACATAAAAATAGCTCTGGTTGTCGATTCAGCATTCCTTTTGCCTCAAGGTAGTCGTGACAAAAGAATGCGAGCATGAATTTGACGCTGGCCCCTGATGATGAGGTTTCGCTGCTGGATCGCGTTCCCGCGTTCCTGTCAGTGTCGGACCTGCTGAAAGCTACTCCGGTGACGGAGGGGGATAACCGCTTCGTGTATTTCGAGGCGTCGAATGAGTCTGTGGATCAGCAAGGCGAAGTGGTGCTCGCCAAGGCCCTTGCGGAGTCCGCCGCCTATTACCTGCAATTCGGCAACCTCGACATTGACCACTACACCCAGATTGGCGCGAAGCTGGGCATTCCCAATTACGAACTGTTCGAGATTGGCCGTCCTATCGATGTTCGCTTGGATCGTGGCTCGACCTTCGTAAAGGCGCAGGTCTATCGTGGCGAAGGGCCGGCTGCTGAACAGGCCAACGGCTTTTGGTCGTCGGTAACGGACCTCTCGCCGCCTAAGCGCTGGTTCCCGTCTGTGGGTGGCAAGGTTATCTCCAAGGCCATCACCATTGACCCGGCCACCAAGGCGAAGCGCGCCATTATCGAAAAGGTGCGCTGGTCGAATGTCGGCCTGTCGCGTATGCCGGTTAATGCGAATTTGGCGACCGTTTCAACGGTCCCGTTCGGCGCCCTGACCAAGTCGCTGTGCGCCGAGGGCTTTGATTTCGCGAAAGCGATGGAGGCCGGTTACGGCACAGACGCGGCAACGCTGTCAGGTGCGGGCGCGCTGCGCCGGCAGTCGCTTGAGCCGAACCTGCTTTCGTATTGGGATTTTCGGGATGGCCTCGCGGACCTGATCCGCAAGGGCAAGGTCAGTGGGGGAAAGCCTGCTGAATTGGTAAGGGTCGCTCAAGACCACTTCGGCATGTCTCCCGACATTGCCGCTGCCTCGGTTGAGCGGTTTTTGAGCGATCTTTCGCAACACAGGAGGAAGCAATGAGTTTTGAGAAGCTGCTGGCGGATTTGGATGCCCTGCATGACTTGCAGAAGTCCGATCCTGCCGCCGATCTGGGCACGGACGGCAATGATGATGACGCTGGCATCGCGGCTGCGGCTGCTGATGGCGATGATGACCGCTCGGGCGAAGGTGATGGCGAAGGCGACGCCGGTAATGGCGAAGGCGAAGGTGAGGGCGAAGGTGAAGGCGACAAGGGCAGCATGGCCAAGTCGTTTTCGTTCACGCTGGAAAATGGCGAAGAAATCGACGCCATCGACGGCACCGAACTGGTGAAGTCGCTGATCGACCGCCTCGACGCCAGCGAAAGCCAGACGCAAAAGGCCATGGGTTCGATGCTCGACCTCATGAAGTCCATGAGCGCCGAAATCAAGGCGCAGCGCAGCGAAATCGCCCGCATCGGCGCTGCTGGTCGCGGTCGCAAGACTGTCGTCTCGGTGGCCGAGAAGCCCCAAGCGACCACGCTTGCGAAGTCGGAGCCGGCTGGCCTTTCCGGGCAGGAGTTTATGGCCAAGGCTCTTGACGCGCAGAAGGTCGGCAAGATCACCGGCCTTGATGTGGCGCGCGCCGAGGCCTCGCTTCTCAAGGGCCTTCCCGTCAATCCCAGCATTGTCAGCCGCGTGCTGTCGTAAGCGCATCCACAGCCTCTTTTTGAAGGAAAAAGACCATGTTGAATCCGAATATGTTGCCGAATGCGCTGGGCGGCCAGACCGTGACCGGCGAAATGTCGATGGCCGAAGTGGGCGAACTGCAAAAGGCGATGGAGGCCGGCTACGGCTCGGACGTCTCGCAGTTGACCGGCGCGGGCGCGCTTCGCATCCAGTCGCTCGAAAAGACGATGCTCTCGACCATTCAGGAGAACAAGCACTTTGCTCTGTTCAACGAACTGGCCAAGACCAACGCGACGGCGACCGTCGATGAATGGACCGAACAGTCGGGCATCGGTGGCTTCCTCGGTGGCTCGACCAACACCGAAACCGGCACGATCCAGAACGCGCAGGGGCAATACAACCGCCGGGTCGGCATGGTGAAGTTCCTGATGACTCGCCGTGAAATCAGCTTCGTGGCGACGTTGCAGAATGCCATCGTTGAGGCGGAAGCCGTGGAAGCGCAGAACGGCGCTTTGCAGCTTCTCACCGATGCCGAGTTCCTGTGCTTCGAGGGCGACTCGACCGTGGTCCCCACCGAATTTGACGGCATTGCCACGCAGATCGAAACGCTGAACGGCGGTGACCACATCATCGACGCGGGCGGCCTGCCGCTGAACAGCATCGATATGGTGGACCGGGCGGCGGCGCAGATTGCCGGCTTCGGCAACTTCGGTACGCCGACGCACATTTTCACCAGCCAGCTTGTCCAGTCGGACTTCAACACCAATCTCGACCCGGCTTTCCGCGTTGCGCTGACCGGCCAGTCGAATGAAGTCGCTCTGGGCGCTCCGGTGAAGGGTATCAGCACTTCGTGGGGCGATATCAAGAACGTCCCCGATGTGTTCATTCGCGATGAGCGCCAGATGATGCCGTTCGAGGTCGATTACCCGGCTGTCGCCGCCGCCAATGCCTCCATGGCTCCGGCCAGCGTCACCACGGCGCACGGCTCCGATGCCGCCTCGAAGTTCGCTGCCGGTCAGGCTGGCAACTACTACTATGCCGTGGCGTCGGTTAGCGCCGCCGGCCAGTCGCCTGTTGTGGTGACCGGGCAGGTGGCCGTGTCGGCTGGCGACAAGGTCACGCTGACCATCACCAAGTCGGCTGTGTCGAGTGAAACGGGCTATGCGATCTATCGCGGTCGCCTGAATGGCACCAATGACCTCACTGACCTGCGTTTGGTCTGCCGTATCCCGCGCAACTTCGGCGGCAACACCACGACCTATGTGGATTACAACCGCAAGATCCCCGGCACGACCAAGGCGTACATCATGAACATGGCGCCGGGCGCGCAGGCGATCACATGGCGCCAAATGCTCCCGATGACCAAGTTCCCGCTGTACCCGACTGCTTCGGCTGTCGTGCCGTGGGCGCAGCTTCTTTTCGGCTACCTCCGCATCGGCAAGCGCAAGCACCACGTGGTGATCGAAAATGTCGTCGCGTCAGGTCAAAGCTGGAAGCCCTTCGGGTGATCTGCTAAAACGGTTTAAGGGATAGCGTCGGCTTAATTACCCGATGCGACAAGGGCGGCGAATCCCACGCCGCCCTTCCCTTATGTGAAGTGGGGTTCCGGGGGATCGGAACATGAAGCAAGCAAGAAAAAAGTGGACCTTTGAGGAAATCGCTGCTGAGGCGGCGAAGTTCGATTCTAGGGCTGCATTCGCTAGTGAAAGCAACAGGGCCTACAACGCGGCTTGGAGGCAAGGCATCCTCGACCAAGTGTGCGGTCACATGGAAGTCTCTCCGATCTATTCCCAAAAGCGATGGGATCGAGAGTCCGTCTTTGCCGAGGCTTTGAAGTTCAATAGCCGTGCTGAGTTCAAGCGCGAGAATAGCGGCGCTTACTGCTTTGCGATCAACAACGGCTTTCTCGATGCCTGTTGTAAGCACATGAACGAAGGGCAAATCTGGAAAAAGGACCGGATTCTAAAGGTCGCCAAACAATTCCGCAATCCAGCGTCATTTAAAAAATCGTATCCGGGGGCGTACAAGGCAGCCCGTTTACTTGGCATTCTTGATGAATCCTGCGCCCACATGTCCAAGAAGCGCGAATGGACCAAGGAGGAAGTTCTCAGGACTGCGCGCGGGTACGACACGATATCAAAGTTCAAAATGGCTGTTAATGGCGCATATAAGCATGCGCTCAACAACGGGTATGCGGATGAGGTATTCGCCCACATGGATGGGGGCGAGGGAGGCTTTTCACCAACAAAGCCCGCGCTGCTTTACTCCCTGAAAGTGACGCTTCCTGACGGGGGTAAACTTTTCAAGGTTGGGATCACAGGTCGTGACACTAGCCTAAGAATTGTCGGGATGGGTGCCTATCCGGGCGTCCGCATCACTATCTTGCGGGAGGTCTGCTTCAATAAGGGCCGTGATGCTAGGGCGATGGAGAAAGCGATCCACGTGAAGTTCCGAGATAGCAAGTATCGGGGTGAGCCTGTAATGAAGAATGGCAACACTGAACTTTTCACGGAAAACGTTCTCGATCTTTTCCGCTTAATGGAGGTTTGAATGCCCCTTTCGACTAAAGTTCTCCGCCGCCTTGCCGTCGCTCTCGGCAACAAGGCTGCTGCGGACGCCATCGCCGCCGCAATCGACGCGCAGGGTTCCGGCCCGGCTGCCAAGGTTACGGCCATCGGCACCACTGCGGCCCTTCCTGCTGCTGCCTGTGCCGGTGGTGCAACGCCTGCCGCAACCGACGTCAACACGGCCATCAACACCGTCACGGCTGCTGCCGAAGCCCGCCTCGATGGTGTCGAAGGCAAGGTGGACGCGATCATCGCTGCCCTCAAGGGCGCGAACCTGATGACGTCGTAACGGCGGCGTCTGACTGCTGAAATGTATCTCCGGGGAAGCCAGCCTTCCCCGGTTCTTTTATGGGGAGAAAAACCAATGCCCTACGTCATTTGCTCCATTCGCACCGCTGTCGAAGCCGCTCCGCTCACGATCAGCGACATTGCTTTCGAGCGCGACGGTGAGGTCATCGTCTCGGTCGATCCGGTCGATGATGTCGAAGCAGAGCGCTTTGCGTCGATTCCCGGCTATGAACTGTCGGACGTGAAGCCTTCTGATGCGCCCGAAACGCCTGCCGAAAAGCCTGCCGAAAAGCGCCGTGGCGGTCGCCCGCCGAGGAATCCCGCTGCCACCGAAGCCGGGTCGAATGAGGGCGAGAACGCTGGCGAAGGTTCGGAAAAGCAGCCCGAAGGTAGCGAGCAGGTGTAAGCCTTTCCGTCTCATCTTTCTTCTCTGGGGTCGTGACACCACCATGCCGTTGATGGCTGGGGTGTCACGGCCTTTTTGTAGGGCAAGGTCTAAAGATGAGCTTTTTGAGCAGGATTTTCGCCGCCGTCAGGGACCAGATTATTTGGGCTGGGTTCGACTTGCAGCGCCCGGACGGGGCTGCCGCTCAGGCGGTTGTTCTGATCGACCCAAGCACCAATGACGCTTATTCGGCGGCAAGTTCCGCGCAGAACAAGAACCGCTTGGCGGTTGCCACGTCTTACGTGGTCGTCACGAACTTTCTTGGCGCTGCTGCCGGGGACGTTCTGACCTGCACGCAGATCATCGATGCGTCGGGCGATACGCCGACCACGCTTGCGACCGTCTGGCGCAATCAGACCACGAACCTCGATCTCGCCAACGCTCCGGACGCGGCGAACATTCAGGTACTGGGCTCGGGCGCTATCACTGACGCGCAGCTTCGCGCCTCGGCGGTTCCCGTGACCATCACTTCTGCTGCCGAGGTTGAGGTCAAAAATGACGGCGGTTCTCCGCTGCCCGTTCTGTCCGTTTCGCTCAATTACACCGACAAGTCGGTATCGGCGCTTTCCAGTGCGCAGGCTGCCGGGACAAGCGCAGTGATCGGCGTCAACGCGGCACGCAAGGCGGTGGTGTTCAACCCTCCCGTTGACTGCACGCTGTCCATTGGGAGCGGCGTGGCGACCGGCATTCCGCTCTACGCGAACATCCCCAACGTCTTTGTCGGCCCCGAGTGCCCGTCGAACGCCCTGTTTATCGCTGGCCTGTCTGCGGGCCAGTCTGTCGTGATCTGGGAGGCTTGAGCAATGTCGATCCGCAATTTTGCTGCTGCGATCCGCGCTCAGAAAGTCGCCGCTGATGCATCTTCTGCTGCGGCTTCTTCTGCTGCCACTGCCGCTGGTGCTGCCACCGCCGCCACGCAGGCCAAGAATGATTCACTGACTGCCTCGCAAGCTGCTGCTACCAGTGCCACAAATGCCTCTGCCAGTGCGTCGACGGCAGCAACCAGCGCCACTAGTGCCAGCGCCAGCGCGGGCAATGCCTCTGCCAGTGCGACCGCAGCAAGCGGCAGCGCAACCAGCGCCGCTAACTCCGCCGCCACTGCCACCACACAGGCGACAAACGCATCGTCCAGCGCCACAAACGCCGCTACCAGTGGGACTAATGCGGCTGCCAGCGCGACAACCGCAACCACGCAAGCAACTAGCGCGGCGACTAGCGCAACCAACGCAGCGACCAGCGCTACCACTGCCACCACGCAAGCGACCAACGCCGCCACCAGTGCCACAAATGCCGCAACCAGCGCCGCACAGGCCCTGCAAGCAGCCACGCAGTCGCAGGGCTTTGCCAACACGCTCAACACCAACCCGACTGTTCTGCCGTTTGAAGTGACCGCGATCAGCGGCGGCGTCGGCACTGGCACTGGCGGCACGGACGGTACTTATAACCTTGGCGTCACGGGTGGTCCTGCGGGATTTCAGGCCACGGTTATGATCAGTGGCGGCAAGATCGCTTCCTACGCCATCATCAATCCCGGCATTTCGGCCAGCAACACTGCGCCTACGCTTTCGCTTTCGGGCGTGACGGGCCTGACCGGTGCGACCACGCCGACCGCAACCGTGGGCACGATCCCGGTCAACCGCGTATTCACCGCGCCCGATGCGACCGGCACCTATGAACTGGCATGGATCAACAACGCCGGATCGCTTTCGCAGTTTCCGACGACCGGGACGCAATTCCAGAAGTATTACAAAGCTTCAATTGACGCGCTTTTTTCCAATCTGAACAGCACGGAAACGATTGGGCGTTCTGTCAACCCGATTTCCGGTTTTTCAACGACGACTGGCACTTATGCTTTTGCCAATGCCATCGCGCTAAACGGCACGATCACGGCCATCCGTGTTTACGGCTTTGGTTCGGGCACGATTAAGGTGCGCCGCTTCACACTTTCCGGCACGACGATGACGCAAGTCGGCAGCGACACGAATGTAGCGATTTCTGTCGGGCTGAACACGTATTCTGTCAACATCGCGGTCAATGCTGGGGAGTATATCGGCTTTTATACCCCTGCAAGCTGCATTGGGTATACCAGTACCACCGGAGACAGCGGCGGATATTATTTCAGTTCCTCCGACAGCACAAGCTACAATGATACGTCTGGTCCGCGCACTGCGGCTCGGCTTGAAATCGGGTTTGACCTGACTGAACCCTACGTCACAAAAACCCGCATTCAGGGCATTGAGAGCAATGTCACCACAGCTCAAGCAGGCGCAACCAGTGCTAACGCAGGGCTTGGCGATCTAGGCAATGCGTCTTCGATCACGGTCGAAGACCACGCAGCGACGACGCAGTTTGCTAGCACCGCATTTGGGGGCTGGTCTGGCGCGGTGCTGCTTTCAAGCGCGGCGGTCGGAACGGTTATCAAGCGAATTGGGTTTGACAACTTTTACGTTGATGCAACTGCCACCAAGGTCAATCTGAAAATTTACTTGCGGCCTGATGCGGAAACAAACGCACCGCCAACCAACTGCACGCTCGTGTTCAGTCAAGATTACGCGTTGGCCGCGCTCGGGCTAACTGCCGGGTCAACAAACCGCCAAACGATCCTTTGCCAGTTTCCGTCTAATTTCACCAAAACGGCAGGCTATCACCTAGCGTTTGAGTTGCAAGCGCAGAACGGAAGTAGCGCCAAGGTTGCCTCGTCGATTGGTTATCTGTCAGATACCACTTCCACAGCTTCAGAACGTGGTTGGTATTACGGCACGACCAGTACCAGCACTTACACGGCAATTGCATCGCCTAACCGAATTGCGGTTCGCGTTGCTCGCGATGGTTACGTGCCGTTCAATAAAACGGACCTTCTCGCTTCGGCCAGTTCAACTGTAACGGTTTCGGGCAATCAGGTCACGGTATCCGGCACGCTTCGCAAGAACGGTGTGGATTACCCCTATTCTGGCACGACAACGCTAACACTCGCCGCTTCTGGCACTGAGCGCATGGACAAGCTGGTTTTGGCACGGTCCACGCTGGCCCTCAGCGCGGTTGCCGGCAGTCAGCGCACGGCGCAATTGGACTCGCTTGAATGGCAGGGCGCAACCCCGGCTGATAGCATTGTTGTCGCTCGCGCAAGGGTGGGCAATACGAATGTCCAAGCCGCAAGCTGCGCCAACTTCCGGGGTCTGATCAAGGTCGGAACCGAGGGCGAAATGGCCATGCAGATCGACCGCAACAGGCGTATCCTGCGCGGTCTGATCGGTAAGGCAACGCGCGGGGGAACAATCAAGCTGGGCGGATACGGCGACAGTATCACTGCAATCCAATCGTCAACCCCGCCCTATACCGCGAACGGCACCATGCGGGATCGCGGCCTGACGTTCTTGGCAAATTATCCTGCCGACACTCAGGCTTTGCTCACGCTGTACGACACCGGAGACGGTGCTGGCGCGGTTCACACCCGGCTTGGCTGGAACTGGATCATCAAGTCCGCGCTTGAAAAGCTAGGTGGCACGGTCACGTACAACAACTATGGCATCGGCGGGACGACCAGCCAAAATACGACAGACAACGGTTTGTATGCGTCTCGGATTGCGGTTCCGCTGGCTGATGCGCTCGATGTGGTAGTGATCGCATTTGGCATGAATGAACGGGGCCAGTCCTACACTTACGCAAACATCGTCAACATGATTGGCCAGTTTCAGGCGGTGGGCACGGCCTGCATTGTCATGGGATGCACGAGGCCCAACGCCAACCAGTCGGTGTCAGCTTGGCGCTACACCAATGATGCGCTTGAAACTGCGGCGATGGATGCTGGCGCGGCATACGTTTCGACTGTGGCCATTTCCGACGACCGTAATCTCGGTGGGATCGGTGTGCCCGCCGAAGCTCTTGCCTCTGCCAATACGATCAGCGGCGGCAACAACCACCCCGGCATCTATGAACTAACCCAATACGGCAACTCTGCTGTGATCCAGTTGGGCTTGGTCTGATGAACGCGCCCAACCACATAGACCCGAGCCGCGACATGGGGCGTATGGAGGCCGGTCGTGTTGCTGGTGGCTTGATGATTAGGGTTGTCACTTCTCAGTCGTGATGGAACATTCCGGTCACCAACTGCACGGTGACCGGAATGCCACTTCCCACTAGCACTTCCCTGTTTTCTCGCACTGCGGATGTCGCGGCACTCCGAGCCCGTCTTGCGCCGATTCCTTACGTCTCGGTCGACGCAATGTCGGACGACGAATTGTGGGCGAATCTTGTTGCGGCGGAGGCGGAGGCCTCCCGTGCGCTGCGCGTGCTGTTCGAGCCGACCGTCGTCATCCCGGAGGATGCGCCGCAGTCCGAGATTGACGCGCTGGTCGCGTCGAACACCAAGTTCATGCAGGAATCGCCCTACGACTACGACCCGTCCGATTGGACGATGGACGTGTGGGGCTTCATCTTGCTTCGGCAAAAGCCGGTGATCAGCGTGGACTCGATGAAGTTCACCTATCCGACTCCGGCAAGTGACGTCCTCATCGTGCCGAGCAACTGGATTCGCCTCGACAAGAAGTATGGGCACCTGCGCGTCGTCCCGACCGGGACGCTGATGGGCATGGGGCCGCTGTCGTCCTATCTGCTGCAGGCGATGTCGTCTGGCCGAATCATCCCGAACATGGTCCACATTCGCTATACGGCGGGCCTCTCGAACGTGGCCGAGGATTGGCCCGATCTGGTGTCGCTGGTGAAGCGCATGGCGTCGATGAAGATTCTCAAGCAAGCGTTTGTGCCGCAATCCGGCTCGATTTCGGCGGATGGCCTGTCGCAATCATCCAGCCTTGACCTCGAAAAAATGCAGGACGCCATCGACAAGGATCTGAATGATCTGCGCGATTCGATCCATGGCGTTCGCCTCGGGGTGTTTTGATGCAGTTGTCCCCGGCCCGCTTTAACGCGCACCTCGCCAAAATGGGGCAGTCCTTTTCGTGGCGTCGCGGTTACGCCTGCCCCTGCATCAATCCCTCGTCTGGCCAGCCCAAGGCGAATTGCCGCCAGTGCAAGGGCAAGGGGCGCCTGTGGGGTGATGCGTCGGATGGCTGGGCCGGCGTTGTCAGCCAAAGCCGCCTGCGGAACTATGCCGCGTTCGGTATCTGGGACGCGGATGACATTCTCCTGTCGATCCCTTCCGATTCGCCGCTCTATGCCATGGGGCAATTCGACCGCATTGAAGCGATGAACCGCACGGAGCCGTTCTCGATTAATTTCGTGCGCGGCCTGAATGATTTGGTGCGCTTCGATGTGGTGTCGCTGAATCGCGCCTTCTATCTGGACGCGGGCGAGAACATCGTGGAATTGCCGCTGCCGACCATCAACCCCAACGGCACGATCACTTGGGCGGCGGGCGGGCCGCCGGCACAAGCAACATTCTCCCTCACTGGTCGTCGCCATCCCTCCTATTACTGCTATATGGAGTTGCCGACCGACCGCCCGATCCATTCGGGGGCGCTGCTCCCGCGCAAGGTTGTCCTGCGCCGCTTCGATCTTTTCGGCAAATGAGCGACTACAAGCTATCTGTTGACCTCGGCCCGCTGCTGGGTGCGAACTCCGCCATTGCGGAGGCGATTTTCCCGCTCGTCAGTCAGGCAGTTGAAGCTGTGGCCGAGGAAGGCGCGTTCCGCTGGAAGCAGGCCATCATGAAGGCGAAGCTATGGCAGGGCGAAAAGGCGCCCTATGTCGAGTCGATTTCATGGAAGATGGTCAACCCGTTTGAGGCGGAAATTTCCACCGACTACAAGCTGGCTGGTGAAATTGAGACGGGCCGCCCGGCCAAAGACCTCAAGAAGATGCTGCTCACCTCCAAGAAGGTGCGCGTCACAAAGAGCGGCACTCGCTACCTCATTATTCCGTTCCGCCACAACACGCCGGGGAATGATGCGCTTGCCCCGGCGATGCCGGATGGCGTCTATTCCGCTGCAAAGGCGCTCTCGCCGTCCTATGTCGTGGGGAGCGGGCTTCGGGTGTCTGGGCAGGCTAACCCGTCCCTGTTGGCGCGGTGGTCGAAGGTTGGAGCAAGCCGTGTGGCGCGCGGAGCTGGGCCGGCTGGGATGCTGGTCCATCAAGCCAAATATGCGTGGGGCGACCGCCTGCCCGCCGGGATGGCCCCGAAATTGAAGCCCCACCACAAGACGGACCCCTACGCGGGGATGGTGCGCTTCGATACCTCTGCGGGCAAGGCCAAGTCCTCGTCATATCTCATATTTCGCGTCATGTCCGAGAAATCGTCTGGCTGGATCGTCGGCCCGCGCCCCGGCCTGTATCTGGCGAAAGAGGTTGCGGACAGCCTCCAAGGCGTTCTGGATGAAGCCGTGGGGCAGGCTGTCACACTAAAGGCGCTTCGACTCTAAAGGTCGTGACAGAAGAATGTGGACCATGATTTTGATGGTCCAGCCTCTTGCTTCGGGCAACGCTCTGCGGGTGATTATGGCCCCGCCGACCAGTGCGACGCGCATCCGTCTTTTGCGTAAGAGCGCATTGCCCTTTTCTGGGTTTGATGACTCGGACGCGGTTCTGATCGCGGATGGCATGGACAAGGCCGTCACGGATTACGCCGGCCTGCTTAATGGGGAAGCCGTCTGGTACGGCGCCTTCTATTTGATCGGGGGCGAATGGGTCGCCGCTACCCCAAAGCAGGGGACGCCAAGCGCTACCTTCGTGGATATCGGCCCGAATGTGCTCTCCATTGTGCGGGACCGCCTTGAACTCGGCTTGAAGGTCTATGTGGATCGCGGCGTTCTGGTGCATGAGCGCGGCTTCATCCCAACGATGGTCGCCTCTCCGCAAGTCGAGGAAGCGCCGCTTCCGCTGGTGACGGTCCATCTTGCGAATGATGCGCCGGATATGCGCGCTGTTGGCGAGGTGGTCGGAAGCGATGTATTCGATCCGGTGTCGGGCAAGTGGCTGTCGTTCGAGGGCGGTATCAGCAAGACCGACCTGACGATTGTTGCTTGGAGCCTCAATTCGGATGAGCGCATCACTTTGCGCGAGTGCATTGGCGCCATCCTGCGCGCGAACTTCCCGGTATTCGACTATGCCGGCCTTCTGCTGGTGTCGTGGAACTGCACCGATATGGAGGACTTCGAGCGATATCAGGTTCCGATGTATCAGGTGGTCTACCAATTTTCTTGCTACGCGCCATCGGCAATTTCAGCGCCAAGCGATGCAATCAGCGAAGTCACAGTAACCAACTTGGGGAATCAAAATGGCTAAGGCACCTACCTCTCTTGACGATCAAACCGATGCTTCGGCTCTCGATGCTTCGGCTCCTGACGCACCGACTCCCGATGCGCCGGATGCGTTTCCCCTCGCCATCGACGAGTTCTGCGCTCGCCTGTCCGTCTCCGACCGGCGCGTTGAACTGATTGGCGCTTTTCATGCGGTCGAAAAGGCTGCCGGGCGCATCAAGGATCTCGAATCCGCTTTCGCTGAACGCTTCGCTGCGTTCGTCAATCAGCCCGCGTAATGGGAGGTTAAACCAATGGCTGTTTTCTTCAACGGTCGGCTGTGGACCAGCCCGGCCACCATGTCCAAGGTCGATGATTCGGCCATGTATAACGCCAATGCCAGCACTGGCAATGTGCTGGCCATCATTGGCAAGTCGTCGGGTGGCAAGCCCTTTTCTGCCTTGCACTTCGGATCGCCCGATGAAGCCAAGGCCGCTGGCATCGACGGCGAATCGCTCAAGGCAATTGCGCTGGCGTTCGATCCCTCGCCGCAGGTGCCCGGTCCCTCGGAAGTCGTGTTCATCCGTGTCAATCCGGCTGTGCAGGCAGCGCTTGCGCTCAAGGATGCTGCGAATGCGACGGTCATCAATCTGACCAGCACGGACTACGGCCTGCGCACCAACCAAATCAAGGTCAAGATCGAAGCTGGTTCCACGACCGGAAAGAAGGTCACTACCGCGCTCGGCAACGACTACTATTCCGCCGACAATGTGGCGCGTAACGCCTTCTCGATCCAGTATTCGGGCGCAGCGACCACCGCCAACATCAGCGTGTCAAACTCCGCCGTCACGCTTGTTGCTGATGCGGCGACCACGGTCATCGACCTCAATGCTTTCCAGACCATCGGGCAGGTGGTGGACCGCATCAATGCGGTGGCTGGCTTCGCCGCCTCGGTTCTGGATGGCAACTCGGAAAAGCCTGCCCTGAACGGCCTTGACTCGTTGCAGGCCGTGGACTGCAAGAGCGCCGCCGTCACGGTCACGGCAAACTTGCAAGCCATCATCGACTGGCTGAACAGTGCGGGCGAGGGTTTTGTCACCGCTGCGCGCCCGGCCAATGTCGGCACGCTGCCGGTAAATGCCCCCTATACCTATCTGGCCGGTGGGTCTGATGGCACGGTGACCAACACCGAATGGCAGAGCGCGTTCGATGTGCTGCAAACGGTCGATGTGCAATGGCTCGTCCCCATTTCGGCCAGCCCTTCGATCTGGGCCATGGCTGACACTCATGCCAGCTACATGAGCAACATCGGGCGGATGGAGCGCCGGGTGATCGTTGGTGATGCGACCGGCGTGACCGATGATGCAGCGATTGCGGCAGCGAAGCTGCTGAACAGCGACCGCACCTCGTACACGCATCTTGGCATCTACGACTACGACGCCAACGGCAAGCTGACGCTCTACCCGGCCTATCTGGCGGCGGCGGCGATTGCTGGCGGCTTTGCCGGTTCCAACCCCGGCACGCCGATGACCAACAAGGCGCTCAAGATCCGTGGCATCGAGCGCAACTTGCGCAACCCGACCGACACCGACCGGCTTATCAACGGCGGCGTTCTCTGCATCGAGAACACCGCCAAGGGCTTCAAGGTCGTGAAGTCGATCACCACTTGGCTCGTCAACCAGAATTACAACCGCGTCGAGGTTTCGACCGGCGTTGCGACCGACTATGTGTCGCGTAGCGTCCGCGACAAGCTGGATGATCTGCGCGGGGCCAAGGGCAGCCCGACGCTGCTGTCGGAAGCGGTCAGCCGCACCGATACGATCCTCAAGGAATTGGCCAAGAGCGAGGCGCAGGGCGGTATGGGCGTGATTGTTGGTGATGCCACCAACCCGGCCTACAAGAACATCACCGCCACGCTTTCCGGTGATGTGGTGACTGTTTCGTTCGAGTGCAGTCCGGTGATCCCGGCTAACTATATCGCCGTCACCATCCACACCGTTCCCTATTCGGGGTCTGCCTCGGCCTGATTTCGCCGCTGGCCTGTAAGGAAGGGGGTCGCGCTTTGGTGCGGCCCCTTTTCGTTTGCAAGTCGTGACTGCAATCTTTGGGCATCGCATTTTCTCAAACCGCGAGGTTCAAATGGCATCTACCAATCTCAAGACGCGCAGCGGCAACCGCGTCGTGGTGTCGTTCGATGGCAAGCAGATTGGCCTTGTCCAGTCCGTTCGCATGAACGATGACTATGGCCCGGAACCGGCTTCCGGCATCGGGGACATTCATGTTCAGGAATACGTGCCGACCATGGCGCGGCATTCGCTTTCGGTGTCCAGCATGGTCCTCTTTGTCGGCGCAATGCGCGAGGCCGGGCTGACTGCTGAAAACGGCGATGCTGTCCTGCAAGGGCTTGTTTTCGACATTACCGTTTTCTCGAAGGATGACGGCTCACAACTTCGCAAGTACGTCGGCTGCTCCTATGCGTCCGGCGATGTGGAAGTGAATAAGCACGCAATCATCATGGCGAACGGCCAGTTCAACGCGCTCGATGTGAGCGGCACCGGCCTGTAAGGAGGGCGTGATGCTCGATAAGATCAAGGCCTACCTTTCGGCGCTGTTTGGCCTCCGGCGCGGCTGGCTGGCGGATTTCCGTCTTTGGATTCTCGCCGTTCCCGCCCTGTTCGTTCTGTCCATTGACACGCCGGTCATGGACACGCTGCTGTATTCGCTCACGGCGATGCTGGTGGTGGTGGCTTTGGCGCATGTGATGCGCCGGATTCTCTTTCACTACATCGACCTTGAAGTGGTGTTCGACAAGGCTACCGAATCGCCGCAAGGCGCTGGTTTGGTGTTCCTCGGCATCTGCTTGGTGATTTTGGCGTTTGTCCTTGGGACCGCGCTCTGGATCGCCAAATGATTCCGGCGCTGGCCAAGGTTTACATTCCTCTCTTGGGGTCGGTCACGGCAGCGCTGTGGCCGACCATGCCTGACAGGCCGACGCTGGCGGCGCAGATTGAGCAAGAAACGTGCGCCTCGTTGACCAGCAAAAAGTGCTGGAACCCCAAGGCTGAACTCAAAACCTCGCGGGAATACGGCTTCGGCCTCGGCCAACTCACGGTAACGCCGCAATTCAACAATTTCAAGGCGGCGAAGGGCTGGGATCGCTCCCTTGCCGGTTGGGAGTGGTCTGATCGGTTCGACCCGGCGATGCAGCTTCGCGCGCTGGTGGCCTACGACCGCAATCTCTATTTGCAGGTGAAGTTTGCTGCGACGCCGGAGGATCGGCTGGCGTTCACCTTCTCTGCCTACAACGGCGGCCTAGGCGGTGTCTTGAAAGACCGGCGCATGTGCGCCGCAATCAAGGGCTGCAATCCGAATGTCTGGTTTGGGCATGTCGAGCGGCACTCGTTCCGCTCCAAGACTGCCGTCAAGGGATATGGCCAGTCCTTTTTCGATGTGAATCGTGGCTATGTCCGCAACATCATGGTCATCAGGGCCGTGAAGTATAGGGGGCTTCTGTGACTGGTCCTTCGCACGGCGTATCTCGCAAGATTTCCGAGTTCATCAACTACCCCGATCATGCCGCGCGCACTACATCGGCGGAATTTTCGCGCAACCGGCGCCAATTGCTGGTCAAGCTGGATTTGCCCTGCTTCATCTGCCAGAGCCGCGACCATCGGGAAGTGCATCACCTGATCGAGTGGAGCCTGTTTCCGGCCATCGATACGGAAAAGATGCTCGACACGCTGCATCTTTTTGACCCCTACGGCTTCACTCACCAAATGGGCGAGAAGCCCATTGAATCCCCCGACGACATTCGCAACCTGCTCGTTCTGTGCGGCCATTGTGAGGTGGATGGGACGCCGGTTCCCGGCGGCCATCATCGCGGGATCAATGCGGGCATCCATGAATTGACGTTCCCGATCTGGATCGCACAGCGATGCGCCAAGGATGGCATGTCGATCACGAAGGCGATTTTGCATGTGCAGGATCTTGACGCTGTTCTGCGCGGCGGTCGGAAGCCTCAACCGAAAAAGGAGTGATTGAATGTTCGGGAACCTTTTGCGTTTTGTTGGAGGCCAGTCATTTTTGTCTGGCTTTACGCTTTGGGTGGCGCTTGGCATTGCGATTTCGTCGTTCGGCGCGGGCTGGACTGTGCGCGGCTGGCGCGCGGATGCGAAAGAGGCCAAGGCTGAAACCAAGGCCGTCACGCAAACGCTGGTGCGCCAGCAAGCCGGGGACGCTGTCATCGCCAAGGCCGATGTGGAAAACCGGCAAATCGTTTATCGGTACGTCACGCGGTGGCGCACCATTGACGCCGCATCTGCTGCGGTGAAGGAGGAAGCACGCGATGCTGAAAATCAAGCTGCCGTTTCTGGTGCTCCCGTTGTCGGCCTGTCTCCTGAATGGGTGCGCCTCTACAACGCCGCCCTCCGCCCCGGTGGTGGTGAAAATCAGGGCGCCGGAGGAACTGTTGGCCCGGCCAGCGGAGCCGATCAGCCTGCCGCCGACGCGCCGACCGAATGGGACGTCCTCTCGAACCACATCGAAAACGCAAAACGCTGGTCAGAATGCCGCGCCCAACTCAACGCATTGATTGATGTAGAGAAAGGTGGCCAGACTGGCGTCGTGACTCCATAAACCGTGCTTGCGGGCATTTGGCTGATGGGGGACTGTTGAGGGATGGATCGCGTGGCTGAAATTAAGGAAGCGGTAGAAAGTGCGAAGGCTCAAGCGGCCTTGGAAGCGGCGATCAATTCGCTGACTGGCGAGGTCAAACGCCTCACCATCACGGTTGACGAAAACAACCGGCGACTTGAGCGCGTTTCCGTTCTCGAAGCGAATCACGACACTCAAAGCAATGCGCTTGGCCGTGCCTTTGATGAGATTGAAGAACTTCGCAAAGACGTCGAAGGAGAAATCTCTGAAATCCGGCGCGAGGTGGGGGCTGCGAGGTCTGAAAACGCCACCGAACACAAGGGCTATGACCGCTACATTTGGGTCTGCATCGGATTCGCATCGGCCATCTCAATCATGTGGTCCATCCTCGGCTATCGCCTGAATCAGGCTCTTGACCAGCACCAGTCCACCATTGCGCGCATGGAGGCCTACATGGACGCGAATGTGGGGAAGAAGTAATGGATCGGCAATCTGATGATGTTGACGCCGCCGCTGATCTGGCGGCGCGTGAGCGGGAAACGATGATTGCCCGCGCTCGTAGCAAGATTGGCTCTTGCGAACTTACCCCATCTGGCGAATGCCATTGGTGCGGCGCCGATGTTTCCAAGCCCCGTCTGTTCTGCGATAGCAATTGCGCGAAATCGTGGCAGGAATTTGAGCGTCGGAAAAGCCGGCGCTAAAGGAGAAGAAAATGCGGCAACTGCGTGAAACCGATTTTTTTGTGCCCCTGCCCGAAGTGGGCACTTTTCGTTTTGGCCGTCGCACGTTTGGCGACCGGCTGGCCATCCGGGCTGAATACCTGCGTCTGGTCAAGGAGCATGGGGATGAAGACCCCGATCTGTCGCTCTTTGCCGGCATGATCGCAACGCATTCGGTCCTCTGTGTTGAGGCCCCGGATGGCTGGTCGGATCTGGCCGCTCTCGAACTCAACGAGGACACCGACGCCAAGGTGTTTGAACTGTACCGGGAGTTGAAGGATAAGGAGGACTCCTTTCGCAAAGGAGTCACCAAAAGCGGCGAAGGTGAAGGGCCGGGAACTTCATGACACCTATGCCTTCTGGTTCCGCCGAAAATACAACTTGCCCCCGAATGATCCTCGCTTTCTCGAACTAACGCCGGAGGACGTTGAGGCGGAATATTGGGCGCATTACTACGCCGAAAATTCCGGCAAGGGCGAGGAATATGAAGATGATGACCTCGATGTTGCGGCAATCATGGAAAGCCTTGCCGCTGGTTCTGCTGATGATTGGGAGGAAGTAATCAATGGTTGACCCCAAAATCCGCATTTCCGCTGATGTATCGGCAGTCGAGGCCGCGCTTAAGAAGGTGAATGATGCTGCGCGGCAGGTAAACCAAACGCTCCTTGATGCTGGCCCCGGCGCAGCACAGGCGGGCATGGAAGAACTTGGCAGCTCGGCATCCGAACTGGTCGATTCGCTCGATGATGTGAAGGAATCCGGGGAAGCGGTCAGCAAGATCGACTTCGGTGCGGTGGCGAAGGCTTTGGCTAACGCTGAAAAGGTCGCCGCCGCGCTCGAAAAGGCGTTGAAGTCGATTGGTAAGACCACGGCGATTCCCGCTGCGGTGAAGGATGCCAAGGCCCTTTCTGACGGGCTGGAACGCGCGGCCAAAGCGCAACGTCTTTTGGCACAAGATGGTGTCCATCTTTCTCGCCAGCAATCGGAAGAAGCAAAGCGCCAGTTTGACCGCTGGCGCACCTCTGGCGCGCGCGGCACTTCGCGCCTGCGCGGGCAGGAATTTGACGACTGGCTCTCCGGGGGCTGGCGCAATTATTCGATGAACGAATCCGAGGCCCGCCGCCAGCGCGCCCGCGTGCTGCAATCCATCGGCGTGAATATGCCGGGTGGGGGTGGTGGATCTGGCGGCAGTGGGGCTGGTGGTGGGATGTCTGCTGGCCGTGGCCGCTGGGGTGCGATTGCTGGGGCTGTCGGCGGCGCCATGGGGTCGATGCTCCAAGGTGGCGATGGCGGGATGCTGTCGGCGGCGGGGGGCGGCCTTGGCTCTTTGATCGGGGCTGGCGCTGGCGCGGTGTTCGGTGGCCCTGTGGGCGCTGCTGTCGGCCTTTTTGCGGGCAAGCTGCTGGGTGGCGCAGGATCGGCACTCGATGCCGCTGTGGGCCGCGTTGTTGAGCAAAACTCCGGCCTGACTGACCTTCGTCATTCGCTCGGCGCAACTGTCACCGATTTCGACACGCTGCGCGAATCGCTGATGTATTTCACCGACAAGCTGGGCGTGACCGGGCAAGAATCAGTCCGTCTGGCGCAGGCTTTTTCGAGCGCGGCTGGCAAGACCATCGCCGCCGCCGATTTGAGCAAAAGTGTCGGTGGCAGTGTCGCATTTGCGCGTGGCTACGGCTTGGACCCGGCGCTTGCCACTCAATTTTTTGGCTCGATGCGCCATTTCGGCGTGTCGAATAATGCCGAAGGCGACAAGCGCCTTGCGCTGTTGATTGGCGAGGCTATCGGCAAAAGCGGCATGAATGCCAAGATGGGCGACTTCATGACGGCGCTGCAATCCTATGTCGAAACGCAGAGCCGGACTTCCCTGACGCAGGCCAATACCTCGGCCTATGCCTCGTTCATGTCGTCGATGACGGGCCTGAATTTGACCGGCCTCAAGGGCGATCCTCAAACGGCCATGTCGGCTATGGGGGCTGCGGACGCGGCGCTTCGGCAAGGCGGTGCATTCGGTGAAGCATCAAAGATGTTCACGCTGGGCATGTACCAGCGAATGCTCCCCGGCTTTAACGTGTTCGGCATGGGCTTCCTGAACGATCAGGGCGCGTTTGGCACGGTGGGGCGGGCTTTTGGTGATGAATCCCCGGCTATGGCTATGGCGCGCGCTATGGGGGACCGCCGCACGCAAGCGCAACTCAAGCGTTGGGCTGGGGCCGGTGGTTCTGGCCAGTCGATGCTCGCATTGCAGATGCGCTCTCTTGAAAGCCGCTATGGCTCTGGCGGCGCGTTGGTGCTGAATCAGGCGATTCAGGGCCACTTAGGGGTCAACGCCGATCAGGCGGCGGCTCTCTATACCGCATACAAGTCCGACAAGGGGCTGGGCGGGCTGTCCAAGACGCTTGGCGCTGCGGGCATCGACATTGGCAAGGTCGATGCGGGCCGGGTGGCCGCGCTGGCGCAAGTGGCTGGGATGGATCGTGCCGGCATTCGCGGTGAAGCATCCCGCCTGCTCAACTCTGGCCAACTCAACGAGGGTGAGCGCGGCAAGCTGAACGCGGCATTGCAGGCTGGAAAGGATGACGATCTAAAAAAGATGGTCCTCAACCTGACTGCCCTGCACGATACGACGCGCGACTCCGGGCAGGCCATGCGTGAACAGCAAGCGAATATGGCCCGCTATCTTGAACAGATTGTGACCGTTGGCATTCCCTATATTCAAATGATTAAGGAAGGCATCACGGCGCTTGCACAGAAAATAGCGCCAGATTCAAATTTTGCCAAGAATGCAGCGCGTGAAGAAAATCTTATTAAGGCAAAAATTGCTGATACTTCTTTGCAAAAAGATTTTGACAATATTCAGGCCATGCCTGATGGGGCGGCGAAGAGTGCAGAAATTAATCGATACAACTACAATCTTGGATTGCGGCAAAAAATGCCGGATGCAGCCCCATCTTCTTTGCAAATGCTTGATAAGAATGGCAACACTTTTACGATAAGGGATGGTGGATCAAGCAAGGGCGCGCTTTTTAATGACTATGAATGGTTCAAGAGTAAGGGCGTGCCTGACCACATTGCCAAGGCTGTTGCTGCGGGCATCTATGCGGAAGGCGGCGGCCTAGGCTATGCCAGAAATGGTGCATTTGGGATTGGCCAATTGCGCGGAGATCGATTGCAGCGCGCATTTGCTCGTTATGGCAAAGACCCGACGCGGGATAAGCTGACGCGCGATGAACAACGAGAATATATACTGTGGGAACTGCAAGGCGGTGATCCCGGTGGTGCCTCGGTCATGTCCTCTCGTAACGAGGAAGAGGCGGTTTCCAATTATGTCGGGCAAACCAATCCTGACGGGAAAACGGGCTGGGGGTTCATGCGCCCAGCGGCGGGGCGTGAGCGCAAAGGTGATCTGAATCGCGCAACGGAAGCTCTTATCTCTCTTAGGAAGTCGCCTAGTCAGGAAGCCTTTGAAAAGGCGCATAGCCATACGTCGCAAGACGGCAAGATTCCCAAAGCACACCGACCGCTCATGCTGCAACCGGGCGCAGAAGCGTATACCGGAGCGTGGCCGGCTTCGCATCAGGTGGTTGAGCATCGCGTTACCGTCCTCGACGCGAACGGCACGCCGCATTACAACTCCACGACGCAAACGCGAATCGGCCATCCGGTTCCTGCTGGGGTGTCGCACTGATGAAGGTCTTTCAGCCGCAAGTTTCGGTCAAGCTGGTGAAGGCTATCCGGCGCGACAAAAGTGGCGGCATTGTGCCGGGAACGGCGGTGGCCTCGCGCTACCAAAATCTGGCATCCATCGACCTCACTAATTTCTTGGGAGACAACGGCAGCGTTCAGACTTCAAAGTCCGTGCGCGAACCGGCTGGCGGCTTCACGATCACATTGGCCGATAAGCGGCATCCCCAAATGCTCGACACGCTGTACGCGCTGATTGAGCCTATGGATATGGTTGAAATTCGGTTTTGCCGTGACCCGTCCTCCTACAAGCAACCGGACCTTTGGCCACCGATCATCATGCGCGGGCTGGTGACAACCGTTTCGCGTTCGGAAGCAATTCCGGGTGGGCGCCCGACCCGCTCTATCACGATTGCGGGGCAGGACTTTGGCAAGATCCTGCAAACCATCCAGATTTACTATCTCTACAACTCGGTGGTTGGCGATAACGTGCTGCACGAGTTCGCCTTTTTCCAGAAATATGCCTCGGCCAGTTCGGCCAAGATCAAATCGGCCAATGAGTTTGTGACCGAAGTGGTGTCGAACGTCATCAACCCTTACCTATCGCGCCTGACTGCGCTGGCGGATGGGAGCGCGGTATCTGCGAAGGTCATCAATGCGTGGACGCCGGTTGTCTCGATTGCCGGCGCGCTGACGCCGGATGCGGTCTGTTCGATGAACAACATCTCGCTGCACTCTTTCCTGTCCACCCTGCTTGATGTGGGGCCGTTCAACGAATTGTTTGTCGAAGATGCTACCGATGGCATCAACTTGGTAGTGCGCCCGGCCCCGTTTATGGACGTTGCCGGGAACCTCATCCAAGGCGAAATGCCTGCGGTCAATTCGATCACGGACAAGGAAGCCCTGTCGCTGTCGCTCTCGCGTTCTGACCAAGGCGTTGCCAACTATTTCTGGGTTTCAAACTCGCGCTTTGCCTTCATGGGCAATGAGGACCAGAAAGCGTGGGCATCGACTGGCTCCCCGGATTCGTATCTCAAGTTCGACTATCTCAATTCGCAAAGCGCCTATTACGGGTTCCGCAAAATGGAGGTCGAATCGGTTTTGGTTGATCCGGGCTATGGGAGCATAGACGCCCAAACCAAGGATCAACTTCCTGCCCAGAACAGTAAAATGACCGATTGGTTGTCGGAGCGGCGGCGCATTTTGGCCGAATCCAACAAGGACAACGTGATCTTCGAGTTTGGGCAAATGCAGGTGCGCGGCGATGAGCGCATCAAGGCCGGAACCTACCTGCGCTTGAACCGTGCAAACGGGGTCACTTCGCAGTTCTATGTGCCGCAAGTGAATCATAGCTACACGCCGTTCCAAGGCTTCTTGACCAACCTGACGCTGGAACGCGGAACTTCCTTCATTGAGCGCGCGAAAGCTGGTAATCCGCAATACCTGCTTGAGGTAAATGCGAAGGGGATTTCTTGATGCTGAAAATGGCGCGCGTCGTCGGCGTCCATCCTGAATCGCATTCGGTCGATGTGGTCATCATGGATGACGGTCGCCGGCATTCTGGCGTCAAGGTGCTTTGTGAGATGGCGGCTGGCGATTTCGGTTCATCTGGCCTTGCTGATCCGACCAATACCGGGTTCGACGCGCAAAATTCCGGCGAGCGCGATATTTACGCGGCGGTGGCGTGGATGGGGTATACGCCGGTTGTGCTTGGGTTCGTTCCCCCTAGCGTCTCGCAAATGATGTTCCCTGAAAAGAGCCGGCGCATCCATCGGTTCCCGTCTGATGTTTACCTTTCGGTCGATCCCGATGGCAATGCCGAACTGTTCCACCCATCGGGGGCCTATGTTCGCATCGGGACCGATTCCGCGCATGAGGATCTGTCTGGGAAGGATTACAACAAGATTTGGGCCATCAAGCGCAACACGGACAAGGCGGTCCATATCCATATCGCGCAGGCGGGCGGGGCGGCCACGCTCAACATCGCGCCTGACGGCTCGATTGCGATTCACTCGGCGGCAACGCTGGCCATTGATGCGGCGAATGGGACTTCGATCACAACGCCGACCTTGACGCTCAATGGGAACCTGCAACTTAACGGCGGGGCCACGGTGACCGATGATGTGGTGGCCAATGGCATTAGCTTGGTCAATCATGACCATACCGACCCGCAAGGCGGAAAGACCGGCAAGCCGAGTTGATTAAGGCTGGTCGTGACTGCAATGTGCCGTCATGGCACCTCCTTCCCAAAAAGGCGACGTTCGCCCGATTAGCTTTGTCCTGCATGACATGGCGCGCGGCACCGCGCCGGTCGAGGTTCCGCTTGTCATTCGCCCGGAGGATTTGACCCGCACCGATACGTCTCGGCTTTCTGTCGTGCAAACGCTGGGTGGCGCTTGGGCTGACAGCTTCGGCCCCGGCATCCCCATGATCCAAATTGCCGGTCATACGGGTTGGGGGGCTGGCGACCGGCCCGATGGGCTGGCCGAGTTTCAAAAGCTGTATTCAACGGTATTCGATCAATGGCACAAGCTGCGCGCCAAGGCGGTGGAAGCCGGCCATGATCCTGACAAGGTTCGCCTGATTTTTGCGGATGCGCTGGACGACTTCACTTGGGTTGTGGCTCCGCAAAACTTCATCCTCAAGCGCAATCGCTCGCGCCCCTTGCTGGCGCAATATCAAATCAACCTGTCGTTTATCTCGGACGATGTGGCTGAAACGAAGCAAGCCCTTGCGGCGCTCAAGGCGGCGAAATCGAACGCGCTGTCGGTGTCCGTGAAGCAAACGGCTCTCGAATCGCTGGCTGCATCGATCAAGAAAATCACAAGCGCAATCAACGCGAAAATCTCTAACTTCCTTGGGCCGCTGAAAAATGGTGTGGCTTCCTTGATGAAGCTGACAAGCACCGCTTTGAAGGCGGTCAACTCCATCCTGACTTCGGTGACAAGCGTTGCTCGAACTGTTGCTAATGCCGTTATTGGCATAGCGACTGGCTTGGCGCGCGTGGCGGCAAATGTCTCGCAAATGGTGCATTCGATCATCGCTCTGCCCATGGCGATCAAAGCGCAGTTCATGCGCGTTGCCTCGGCGTTCGAGAATGTGTTCTGCATCCTGTCGAACATTTTTTCGCCGCGCAAGATGCTGCCGAATTATTCGGACCTCTATGGTGCCTCGCTCTGCTCGTCCACCAGCGGGGGAAGCGCTATTTCGCCCTACGACACGACCAATCCATTCCCTGATCTGGTGCCGTTGAGCAAGCCGCCTGTGTCGGTGTCGAGCGATGCAAGCGCTTCTCTCTCCAAGCTGGCGCAAGCCGATCCCGCGCTGGCCCCTATGTCGTCCACTGAACTTTCGGCGCACCTCGACGCGGTGAATAAGGGAGTCGTTTTGGCGTGAACGAGGACTATGCCCCTAACGTCCGGTATGCCGAGGTCGCCTATGGCGATGACTTGCGCGCGATTGCGCTGCGCGAGTTGGGGGATGCGTCTTACTGGCTTGACCTGATCGTCCTCAATGGCCTGCGCCCACCGTATATTGCCGCCTCGGCATCCAGCGGCGTTCTGGCCTATGGCGACCAAATTGCCATCCCGTCGCCTTCCTCGCTCGTCTCTGCTGACACCGATCCCGCATATGTCTATGGGGCAGACCTGTTGGTTCAAAACCGCCGCCTCGTTGTTGATGGTGGCGATCTGATGCTTGTCTCCGGCGTTGCTAATCTGACGCAAGCCCTCTCGCATCACATCATCACCGAAAAGCAAGAACTGGCTTTTCATCCCGAGTTCGGCTGCTGGGTGCGGTCAATGATTGGCAATGGAAATAGCCCTTCATCTTCTCAACTCGCAGCGTTCTATGTCAAATCGGCCCTGCTGGAAGATGAGCGTGTGGATACTGTTCCGTATTGCTCCGCTGTTGTTCTGGGCGATCAAATCAAAGTCAACGCGACCGTAGTTCCGATCACCGGAAAGCCTCTCGACCTGCAATTGGTGGTGTGAAATGTTCCAGCTTAAAGATTTCGCCTCAATCACCGCTTCGATGATTAACCGGGCGAAAGCAACCCAGAAGAAAGTGACCGATTTCAATGTCGGCTCGGTCGTTCGCACCATTCTGGAATCGTCGGCCATTGAAATTGAAGAACTGTATCAGCGCATGTTTGCCGGGATCATGGATGCGATCCCGGTGGCGATCTACCGGGGTTTCAACTTCGCCATCTTGGAACCGACGAAAGCGCGCGGCGTTGTCGTGGTCAACTTCGCTGGTCCGATTGTCGATCCGTTCACGGTCCCTGCGGGAACGATCTTTACCGCGCCGGGCACGGGCCTGCGCTATTTGTCGGAAGCCGCAACCACCGCGATTGTCGGCTCGACGTCGCTGTCCATGATCGTTGACGCAGCAGACACCGGCTCGATCTACAACACCGATGCGAACACGATCACCACGGTGTCCGGGTTTTCGTTTCCAATCGGCGCGGTCATCGGAAATACGCCGATCACGTCGGGCTCGGACGGTGAAACCGAAGCCGAGCGCATGTCGCGCTTTGCGGCCTACATTCAGTCGATTGCGCGCGGGACGGTGCCGTCTGTGGAGTATGCCGCTTCCACCGCCGTGGTCCGCGACCCGGCGGGCAGTGTGGTCGAGTACGTATCGCGCGTGGCGTCCTCCGAAGTTCCGGGCCGCATCGACGTCTACATCTATGGCTCGGGCGGTATCGCCAGCAGCGCCCTGATCGCGGATGCGCAAAGAATTATCGACGGCTATTTTGACTCCGTTCAGCAGGCGTTCGTGCCGGGCTATCGGCCTGCCGGGGTGGATGCGCTGGTTTCTCCAATGTTCGAAGAACCCTACAACCTGACGGTCACAGTCGCGCTGGTGACGGGCTATTCGTTTACCACCGACCTGAAAAACGCCGTCATCACGGCGGTGGATGGAGTGATCAACAGCGTGGTGGCTGGCAAAACCTTGTATGTGGAGGACTTGTCTGCGGCGGTTCTGTCTGTCCCCGGAATCCGTTCTGTCCGCCTGAGCGCGACGGAGAATCACTTGTGCCCGGCCAATGTCGTCCTTACTCCGGGGACGATCTTGGTCCAGCTTGAGGTGTGATCGATGCTCGATGTTCGGGAGCGCCTTGCGAGTCACCTCTACCGAAGCGGACTGGACACCGATTCGGATAGCGTTCCCGCGCTGGGAATCGATTTCAACAACGTTTTGTGGTGGAAAGACACCACTCTTAATTGGTCCGTCGATGGCCGCAGCCTGACGCTTTATCCGGGGGCGACGTTTGAGCGGGTCTATCCGCTCACCGGCACGCTCGGTGAACTGGCGGCGCAACTCACCGCAGACGGGTTCGATGTTTTGTCGCTGAATCCCGACCTTGTGAACTTGTCTGCGGGGATTCTGCTCAATCCTGATCGCAACAAAAAGCAGCCCGCTGGTCGCCCGATCCACGCCTTCCAGTCGGACTTGTGGGCGCTTTTGGATGCCTATGGCGTGGAGATCACCGACGCCGAGGTAAACGTCGAGCAGGCGATCCAGCAGTTGTATCTGCAAACCGCCGAGAGCGACATTCTCGATTTCTGGGGCGAGTTCTTTGCCGTCACGCGCAAAAACGGCGAAGTTGATGACAACTATCGCGCACGGATGATTGCCGAGGTCTTTCAGCCTCGCTCGAACGCGATTGCGATCCAGAACGCAATTAAATCGCAGACCGGGTTCGACGTGACGATCCGCGAGCCGTGGCGCGAGTTGTTCCTACTCAATCAATCGGCGCTGTCGGATCAGGACCATTTTCAGGACGGTTCGTTCTTCACGTGGAACGTGCTGCAGCCCATTTACCATTCAAGCCTTTCGGTTGCTGAGCGCGCAGCGGTCATCGACATCATCAACCGCAATCGACCGGCTGGCTGCGTTCTGCTGGGTGAGCTTGCGCAGCCGCCTGCATCGTTTGCCTCGACTCACTTTGGGGTTGGCTTGCTGTCGAGCATCACCGCCCACTATTACATCGGCTGGCTGCATTTCGAGCCGGGCGTGGTCAGTTCGTCGCTGGCGCTTTCGGACTACTCCCCGGACGTTGCGGCTCCGTTTGTCTGGACGCAACAGGGCAACCTTGAGTTTATTTTTGGCTCTGCTCCGCTGGGCCTGTTTGTGCCATATAGCTGGTCCGGTGGTTGGGATGACAGGACTTGGAACAAGGGTTTTGTTTCGACGGTCGTGACACAACAATCGGTCTAGTCTGAGCGAGGTTTTCTATGTCGATCTTTGTGCAATCTGCTTCGGCTGCTGTCGCTCAGGCGATCAAGACCGCTGGCGTCTGGGTGGCTTGGGGCAATGGCTCCACCTCGTGGGATTCGGCTCCTGTGGAAGCGCCCACGACGGCCACCGCGCTGGTTGCCGAGTCGGGTCGCCGCCGGGCTTCGCTCATTCAGTTTGTGCAGTCTGATCCGGCGGGCTCAATCATCGTTCCGCAGGGCTCTTTTTCCGTTTCTTCCGTACCGACGTCGACGCTCTACGTTCGCTGCAATTTTGCGAACACCGATGCCGTTGGTCAGGCCATCCGCGAGGGGGGCGTATTCATCGGCACGACGCTCCAACCGTCTGTTCCGGTTGGTCAGGACTATTTCGCCCCCAGCGACCTGCTGGACCCCGGTGTGATGTTGTTGTTGGAGCGGTTCGCGAAGATCACGCGGACGGCTGATTTCAGCGTCTCTCTCGAATTTGTCATGACTCTGTGAGGCCCTGATGACGGACTATCCTGCTGGCTACTACAGCCGCTTTGACCCGAACAAGAATTACGAGCGGCACCTGTTCCGGGCCGGATACGTTCTGCAGAGCGCGGAACTCAACGAACTCCAAGAGAGTTCGCTGAACCGCATGCAGGGGATTTCGGATTCGTTGTTCAAGGATGGCAGCATCATCCGCGACTGCGTGGTAGTGGTGGACCCGACGACCGGCGCGACCACCTGCAATTCGGGTGCGATCTATCTGCGCGGCGCGGTGCGTGGCATCCCCCCGCAGACGTTCACCATTCCGGTGGTCGGCACCATTGCGATTGGCATCCGTCTGATTGAGACGGTCGTCACCGAAACCGACGACCCGGACCTCAAAGACCCTGCGGTGGGCCTGCGCAACTATGCCCGTGCGGGGGCTGCGCGTTTGAAGCTGGAGCCTCAGTGGGGCTGGGATGGCGACGGATCGACGGCTGACTTCTTCCCCGTCTACACGGTCGATGGAGGCATTCTTCGCCCCAAGGAAGCGCCGCCGCAGATCGACTCGGTGACGCAGGCGATTGCCCGGTACGACCGAGACTCGTCGGGCGGGACGTATGTCGTCGCTGGCCTGAACTGCCAAATCCTGCCCGATGACGGGTCAAATCAGGTCTATTCGATCAGCGACGGCAGCGCTCGCGTGCGCGGCAATGGTGTGACGCTGAGCACTTCGCGTCGCGTCGTGATCGACCCGGCCCCGGACCTGCGGTACGTGGAGACGGAACCGCATCTGTCGAGCGGAACGTCATCGCAGCGCGTCAACTTGAACCTCTATCCGGTCAAAAACGTGGTGCTGGCGACGATCACCGCGCAGAAGACTGTAACGCTGACCCACGGGGCTTATTCCGGGGCGTCTGACGTTCTTCCCGATGCTTCGGTCCTCTCGATTGTCTCTGTCACGCAGGGAGCAACGACTTACGCGGCGACGACCGATTATCTGCTGACCGGCAACTCGGTTGATTGGTCCCCAGCGGGTGCTGAGCCTGCCACAGGCTCGACCTATTCGGTCACCTACAACTACATCACCTCAGTGACCCCGGACAGCGTGGATGCGTCCGGGCTGTACGTGACCGGCGCTCTTGCGGGCACGTTGATCCTCGTGTCGTACAACCAGTTCATGCCGCGCATCGACCGCATCTGCTTGGCCGACGACGGACAAGTGGTGTTCATCAAGGGGGTGTCGGCCAACGCGAATCCGATGGCCCCGATGGTCCCGGATTCGCTGCTGCCTTTGGCGACGATCACCCAGACTTGGGACGCGAATCGCTCGATTGACAATGACGGCGTGCGCGTGGTCCCGATGAAGGACTTGGCCGCGATCAATGCGCGGATCGACCACGTGCTTGGGCTGGTAGCCCAGCAGGGGCTGGAGTCGAACGTCCACAGCCGTGAAGCCAATGCGCTCAAGGGCCTGTTCACCGACCCGTTTCTTGATGATAGCCAGCGTGACGCCGGGATTGCGCAGACTGCTGCGATCTACAACGGCGTGCTGGCGCTGCCGATTACCGTCTCGGCAAGCGATTGCGATTCCCGTTCGCCGGGCACCGCTTCGACGATGGCCTCCAGCACCGAGGCAGTTGTCTCGCAAATCCTGCGCAGCAACTCCAAGAAGGTAAACCCCTACATGGCGTTCGCCCCGCTTCCGGCGGTGGCAACGCTCGATCCGTCGCTGGATCGCTGGGTCAACATCAACACGGTGTGGTCCAGCCCGATCACTCGCTTGATTGCCGGGGCGTGGACTTGGTTCAACCGCTCGAACCTGCTGGCGACTGTCTCCAGTCTCCCGTCGATGTTCCTGCGCAGCCGCACGATCAATTTCTCGCTGACCAATTTTGCGCCGAACGAGCCGATCTCGACAATCACGTTCGACGGAATCACCCTGTTGACGGCGGCTTACACGGCAGACGCTTCTGGCGCGGTTTCCGGATCGTTTACGATTCCTGCGAACGTGCCGGTCGGCTCGAAACTAGTTGTGTTCAATGGCGCGTATGGCACCACTGCATCGGCCACCTACGTCGGGCAGGGGATCGACCAGATCACCACTCGCACGGTGGTCACGCAGCTTGCTCCGCGTTTCATTGACCCGCTGGCGGAAACCTTCACGCTTCCATCGTCGCGGCAGGTCAAGGCAATCGGCCTGTGGTTTACAGCCAAGGGGACGAAGCCCGTTGAGGTCCAGATTCGGGAAACCAGCAATGGCGTTCCGACCCAGACCGTTCTCACCTCGGCCCGGCTGGCTGCGTCCGCCATCAGCCTGAGCGACGAAACGATCTTCACCTTCTCGAACCCGGTGTTCCTGCAGGGCGGCGTCGAATACGCGATGGTCGTGCTCACCGATGATGCCACGACCGCTTGCGCGACTGCGGTTCTGGGCGAGTTCGACAACGTCAACCACAAGTGGGTGACGGAGCAGCCTTACCAGATTGGCGTGCTGCTTTCCTCGTCGAACGCCTCGACGTGGACCGCTCACCAAGCCGAGGATTTGACGTTCCGCATCTACGCGGCAACCTTCACCGAAACCACCAAGACGGTGTCGCTCGGAACGGTCGCGGTGACCGGGGCTACGGACCTGTCGATCCGCGCCAACGTCGAAAACCCGTCGAGCGCGACCGACTGCACGTTCCTGCTGCAGCTTCCCGATGGCTCGACGCAGCGCGTGGTGGCCGATCAGGTAGTGCAGCTTGCGTCTCCGGTGACCGGCAACGTCACCGTGTCCGCCGAGTTGAAGGGGACCACTTCTGCCGCGCCGATTTTGCACCGCGACGTGCAGTTGGTGTGGGGCGTCATCAGTTCCACCGGCTCTTACGTTTCGCGTGCGATTCCGGGCGGCACCAGCGTCAAGCTGAGGGTCATTATCGAAGTGCTGCTTCCGGGCTCGTCCTCGATTGCAGTGTCTGGCAAGGGCACGACCGATGGTTCTTGGACGGCGCTATCGCAGACCGCTTCGCAGATCATGCAGGACGGCTGGGTCGAGTTGACCTATGAATCGGCCTTGCTCACCAAGACGCTGTTCCAAGCCAAAATCGACCTGAGTGGTTCGTCGCAGTATCGCCCGCAGGCGCGCAACCTGCGCGTGCTGGTCGTCTGACCGGAGGAGTAATGGTCAATGATCGACAACAAGACGACGAACTTCGCTATCCCGCTTCCTAACGCCGGGAATAATTTGTCGGATGACGTGCTTCGTCTTGTTGCCGGGCTAACGCTGGTCGACACGCTGCTGCTGGCGCGTCCGACGACCACTGCTGTGAATGCCGCGATCTCAAGCGCGGTGGCATCGCTGGTGAACTCGTCCCCCGCTGCTCTGGACACGCTGTCCGAACTGGCGGCGGCGCTGGGCAACGACGCGAACTTTGCCACCACGGTGACCAACGCGCTGGCCGCAAAGCTGGACAAGTCGGGCGGAACGATGACTGGCGTCATCACGTTCGCTTCTGCCCAGCGGGTCGCAGCGGCCATCGTGACCGGCCTCGCTGCGGTCGCGACTTCCGGTGCCTATGCCGACCTGTCTGGGAAGCCCACGCTTCCGTCCGGTGCGATTGTCGGGACGACCGACAGCCAGACCGTGACCAACAAGCGCGTCACCCCGCGCGCACTAACGACCGGATCGAACTCGATAATCACGCCGACTGGCGATAATGCGGATCAATTCATTCTGAGTGGTCTGGCGGTGGCGGCGAGCATAGCGGTTCCATCCGGCATTCCCACCGATGGGCAGCGCTTGATGTTGCGCATCAAGGACGACGGAACCTCGCGGGCGCTCACTTGGACGACTTCGTCGGGCGGCTATCGGGCCATGAGCGGGGTTTCCCTTCCTGCCGCAACGACGGCAGGAAAGTGGACCTATATCGGCTGCATCTGGAATGCGGCGGATTCGTTCTGGGACGTCGTCGGCGTCATCACGCAGCCGTAACGTGGAGGTGATTTGTGGCTGATCCTGTCGAGGCACGGTGCGCGGTTGTCCAGTCTGCGGACAATGTCGTGGTCAACATCATCGTTGCGCTTCCTTCTGACCCTGTGCCGGATGGCTGCTTTCTGGTCGAAGTGATGAACGGGCAGGACTGCAACATGGGCTGGGTCTATGACGGTGCGAACTTCGTCGCGCCGAGTGCTGGCTGATGGCGACCAAGACCGTCCTCCTGACGTCCGGGACGGCATGGCCAGTTCCCTTCGACCTTGACCCGGCTGGGAGCTTCACTGTCACCTGCATCGGCGGCGGTGCGGGCGGTGGCGGCGTTGCGGGCGGTGGCGGTGGCGGCGGCGGATGGTCGCGCTCGCAAATTTCGCTCAATGGCCTGACTCCCGGTTCTTCGGTCTGCTATTACGCAATTGGCGGCGGCGGCGGCGCGGGCAACTCTGTCTCAAACGGCGGTAGCGGCGGCGATACGTGGTTCAACAAGTCTGCAAATACCGCGCCTTCGTTTACGACTGATGGCGCGGTGGCGCGTGGTGGCACTGGTGGCAACACAACAGTTGGTGTTGGTGGCGCTGGTGGCAATGCGGCTTCTGGTGTTGGCCAAATTAAGTCGAGTGGTGGTAGCGGCGGTAACGCGAGCGGCGGCGGCGGCGCTGCTGGCAGCATTCTTGGAAATGGCGGTAGTGGCTCTGCTGGGGCTGGTGCATCCTTTAACGCAGGTTCAGGCGGTGGCGGCGTTGGCGGCAATGGTTTTGTGTTTGCGGACCAATATACCGGCGGCAACGGTGGCCTAACCTTTTCTGGCGCTGCTGGCGGTGCTGGTTCCGCAAGCGGGTCTGGCGGAGCCGGTGCAAATGGTGGCGGCGGCGCGGGCGGCGGTTACGATTCCGTTTCGGACTTTTCGTATCCGGGTGGCAATGGCGGCAGCGGAACTGACACGCTTCTGTCCACTGGCGCTTATGTCGGGTCTGGCGGCGGCGGTGGCGGTGGTGCTGGGGCAGGGGATGGCGGCGCTGCTGGCGGTAATGGCGGCTTGTACGGCGGCGGCGGCGGCGGCGGCGGCTGGAGCAGTGCCAGTGGCGGTGCTGGTGCGCAAGGCGCGATCATCATCACTTACACGGTGCGCACGCTCAAGACGATCATCCTGACGTCTGGCACAACGTGGACGCTTCCTCCCGATATTGACACGCAGTCGCTGGCTTCCGTCACCTGCATCGGCGGCGGCGGTGGCGGTGCGCGCCGCGCTGATGGTTCAAGTGGCGCGAACGGTGCTGGTGGTGGCGGCGCTTTTGCGCAGTCTCTTGTTTCGCTCAGCGGCATGACGCCGGGCTCGTCGTCCTGCTACATCAACGTCGGTGCGGGCGGTGCTGGGGCATCTGTTTCAAACGGTTCCGGTGGCAACGGCGGCGACACGTGGTTCAACAAGAGCGCGAACGCTGCCCCGATTTCGTCCACAAACGGTGCTTTGGCAAGGGCCGGTAATGGCGCATCGGGAACGACTGGCGGGTTCGGTGGGTTGTCCTCGACGAGCGTCGGGACCACCGTCTATTCCGGGGGTTCTGGCGGCACAGGTCAGACCACAGGCACAGGTTCTGGCGGCGCTGGCGGCGGTTCTGCTGCATCGTTGCGCGGTGTTGGCAGCGCGGGTGCTGCGGTTGTTTCTCGTGCGCGCGGTTACGGAAGTGGTGGCGGCGGTGTCGGCGGTGCTGGTTTTTCTGGTGGCAGCAGCGGTGGCAACGGGGGGCTAACCTATAAGGGCGCGGCTGGCGGCGTTGGCGCAACCGTTGATGCGGCGGTTGGCGGTTCCGGGGCGGACGGCGGCGGCGGCGGCGGCGGCGGCGGCGCATCTGGCACGGGTGGCGCAGGCGGCACGGGTGGCGCTGGTACTGAGTTCACCCTGACTGCGGGCGGCACGGCTGGTGCAGGCGGCGGAGGGGGCGGCGGAGGTGGCTCCAGCACCCTTGGCGGCGCTGGTGGCTCCGGTGGCCTGTACGGTGCTGGTGGGGCGTCTGGCGGCGGTTCTGGCTCGATTTCCGGCAATGGCGGGAACGGCGCGCAGGGGGTGATCATCATTCAGTACGCAGCGCTTGTTCCAACCGGGCTGCTCCTGATGTTCTGATACCATCGCCGTCGCGGCGCGATGGCAGAATGGCTCATGCACTGGATTGCAAATCCAGCTATCTCGGTTCGATTCCGGGTCGCGCCTCCAAGCCGGGATGGTTGACCGGGCGGTTTATCCGCCGAAACCCGCGCCAATCCTCACTCTCGAACGGATTGCAAATCGTTTCGTTTCCCTGAATAAACCACATTATTGCGGCCTACAGCGTCATTTCTGAACCTGCGGGCTATAGCTTTCCGCGTTTCACAACCTGTAAAATCCTACCGGGGCGGTCAAAACCGCTCGTGGGGCGTTACTCTTGTGGGATAAGGAACTGACATGGCAACGTGGCGGCAACGATTAAGCGGTTCTTATGAGTTCACGGTGAAGCGCAAGGGCCTGTTGCCCAAGCCCTTGTCGCTGACCTTCGATGATCTGGAAAAGGGCAAGGAATACTGCGCCAAGCTGGAAGCGATGCTCGACAAGGGAATAATCCCGCCGGAGTTTGCGGTGAAGGCGGTGGGGTCGGTTGACCAGCTTGTAGATAAATGGGGCGATGAAGCGCCAATCTCGGAATCTGACCGCCATATGCTGCTGGCGCTCGCAGCGCGCGTTAAGGGCGCCTCTCTGGCCGATGTGGACTATCGCTGGTGTGAGGACTGGATTTCGGCCATGAAGCGCGTGGACCGGCTCTCTCCGTCCACCATCAGGCATTACGTGGGCGTTCTGGCCCGGTGCTTCGATTGGGGTGGCAAGCGCCACCCGGAACTGGCTGTGAATCCCCTTCGGATGCTCCCCAAGGGCTATTCCTCCTATACCTCGGCAGACGTAAAGGAGGCTGGGATTGAGCGCGATGATGTGGAGCGCGACCGGCGGCTGGAAGATGGTGAAGAAGATCGGATTCGCGCCGTGCTGGCCGGGCAAAGCAAGACGCGGCAGCCGCCGCCGGGGTTCGCCCGCCGGGCGGAACTGGCCTTCATGTTTGACCTCGCTCTGGAAACGGCCATGCGGATGCGGGAAATTTTCACGCTGACTGTCGATCAGATTGATCTTGAGAAGCGGACGATTTTTCTCGACCGAACCAAGAACGGGGATAAGCGCGCGGTGCCTATGAGTTCCGTTGTGCGCGCGCTGGCCCCTGCCTATCTTGCGCGAATCCCGCCCGGCGGGCGGGCCTTTCCCTCGATCTGGGATGGCGATCTGGCGGTGAAGGCTCTCAAGTCAACATCGACCCGCATTTCGTCACAATGGACGCGCATCTTCGATACCGCCGGTTGTGATGGCTTGAACTTTCACGACCTGCGCCATGAGGCTACAAGCCGCTTGTTCGAGCGAACGACTCTCGATCCGGTGTCGATCAGCCGGATCACAGGCCACAAAGACCCGCGTGTCCTGCGCCGATACACAAACCTGCGCGGAAGCGATCTATCAGACCGGCTTTGGTGATCGTCTGGTAACAACAAGGCCCCTTGATGATCGTCAAGGGCCTTTTCGCTTACATCAAACCAGTGCCGGCAGCTTGCGGCGCGCTCGGCCCGGCTTGTTGGCGATGATGCGGCGCGCGGCTTGCGCGGCGGTAATTCGGTTATCGAGGTAGCGGGCAACATCGCTTTCGCGGAATACCCAGCCCCGGCCTACCTTGCAGGCGGGGAGGTCGCCCTCCCGCGCCAGCTTGGCAACAAATCCGGGGCTGGCGATTAGCCTTTGCGCTGCCTCTCGCAGCGTCAAGGTTCGCAGCCCCGGCGCATCATCATGCCGTGCCATGATCCTGCACATCGCCGGCATGGGCGGTGGTGGATTCAATGACGTTATCGCGAAATTTGAATGCCTTGAATTTCTTCCGCATGTCCTTGAGGCGCGCGATTTCCGCCTTGGACAGTTCATCGAATTTGCGCTTGGCTGCGCGCAGGCCCTTGAAAACAGAGACATTGAGTTCGGGGCTTTTGGAATAGAAGCCGGTTTTCTGTTCTTCGGTGGTGATGCCGGTCGCAATATCGACTCGATAGTAGATCGTCATGAATCGCTCCTTACTTGCCGGTGCTGCCGAAACCGCCTTCGCCGCGCGCGGTCGAGGACAGTTCTTCGGATTCAATGAAGGCCACTTGCTGGACCGGGATGACCATCGCCTGCGCGATGCGCTCGCCGCTTGCGATGGGTTGGCCATGCGACGCATCGCAGGTCAGCTTGACCATCACCTCGCCGCGAAAATCACTGTCGATCACGCCGACGCAGTTGGCGAGCCGGAGGCCATGCTTGTAGGCGTGCCCGCTGCGGCCAAAAACAAGCATCACATGGCCATCGGGAACCTCGAAGGCGAGGCCGGTGCGGAACAGCCCGGTATTCGGGGCGGCCCGATTGGCGCCGGCAATGAAAATGCCTTCGATGGCGTGCAGGTCGAAACACGCTGCCCCCGGCGTGGCATAGACGGGCATCTTGGCGTCGGGGTGAAGGCGCTTCACCTTGAGGGGCAGATTACCCATTGGCGGCTTCCTCCGCTGCGGCGCGCTTGGTGGAGACCATTTCCCCCAGCTTGTGCAAGTCGGCGCTGCGCTGCCCTTCAACAATCACATCGCGCAATTCTTCATCGGTCAGGCCGACCGTAAAGGCTGCGTTCACGGCGTTGCTCAAAAACAATTGCGCGGCGAGTTTGCGCGCGCCCTCATCTTGCAGAAATTCCGTAGCGAAAAAAGTCGCAACCCCGATAAGCGCGGGGAACGCATAGGTTGTGCTTTCGCCGCCGATGGCATTGCCAATCAAACCCGCGATACGCACCGTTTCATCCGTCGCTTTCGCAATGACTTCCGCACTCAATTGCGGCTGCTGATTTTCAGTTTCCATAGGTTTGCTCCAACTTCTGCTTGGTAAGTTCAAGGAGTTCGAGTTCGGTGATGCCGTACTCGCGCTCGAATGCTCTGCGGCCCATACCGTGAAGGCCGGTGTCGCCGCGATGGTGTTCTGGACAAAGACCGACGACGTCATAGTTACTTGCCCTGCGCCCGACGCCAGCCCTTGTTCGCAGATGGTGAATTTCAGCAGGAGTTGCGTCAAACCCAAGGTGGTCGCATAGGGCGCAACCCAAGTCCGCTACTCGCCCCATGTGCCGCTTTTCTGCTGCGGTGGCACTTCCACGCTTAGACATGTCCCCAACTTCTTCCATTTTTTATGCGCGACACCTGCGTCGTGCTGATTCCATACTTTTTGGCCAGTGCTATCCCTGTTTCATTGCTTTCGCGGATAGCGACTACGTCTCTCTTACCTATTTTGACCATGCGATGCGCTTCGCCATGCAAGTAACGACCATGCTCTAGACGGTCACGGTTGTTTTCTGCTTGAGTGCCCCAGCGAAGGTTGTCAGGACGATTGTTGGACGGGTCGCCATCGTTGTGACACGCCTGCTCGCCATCCTGCGGCTCCCCCTTAAAAGCTAAAAGAACAAGGCGGGCTATATGGACGTTAAACCGCTGTCGATTTACCCCAAGATGAACAACGAGGTGCCCATACTTATCTCCCTTACATGGAGATAAGACCTTTCCCTTGTAGTGCTGTTTGACTACTTTCCCAGCAACGGCGGAAAACTTCTCAACCTCTCTGTCCTTGGAGCGTATTCGCCCAAAGGATGAAGCCTCATAGTTTTCTCCGTAGCCGGGAATTAGTCTCCATCTTTCGTTCATGCAACCAAACCTTGCAAAACAGAATTACGTGTTTTTTTAAGAGGCCACGCTCCCCTCAATCAAAAGGGAATGTCGTCATCAAGATCATCACCAAATCCGCCGCCGCCCGTCTGGCCCCAGCTTCCACCGCTGCCACTGGTTTGCCCCCAGCCGCCGCTATCGCGCTGCTGGCTTCCGCCGCCCGACTGGCCGCGTTGGGTGCTGGAACCATAGCCGCCGCGCCCTTCGCTGCGATCACCGCCGCCGCTTTCATCGCCTTCACGCCGGTCGAGAAGGATCACCTGCCCGCCGAAATTGGCGATGCAGATTTCGGTCGAGTAGCGGTCATTGCCGCTCTGGTCCTGCCACTTCCGGGTGCGAAGCTGCCCTTCGACAAAAATCTTGCTGCCCTTGCGCGTGTATTTTTCGATGACGCCGATCAAGCCTTCATTGAAAATCTGGACCGTGTGCCATTCAGTCTTGCTTTTGCGCTCACCGCTTTGCTTGTCAGTCCAGCTTTCGCTTGTAGCGAGGCGAAGCTGTGCAACCTTTCCGCCACCCTGAAAGGAGCGGACTTCCGGGTCCGCTCCAAGGTGGCCAATCAGTTGCACTCGATTGAGTGAACCTGCCATTTTTCTTCCTCCTTACGACCGGGCCGAAATGCCTTCGACCGGGATAGCCTTGACGCCCGGAATGTTCAGCTTGTCCTTGAGCGCCGTCGCCATCTGATTGAGCGGCTTCATGTCGATCTGGACGCATTCCCAAAATTCGGGGGTTTCGAGGGCGTGCCGGACAAATTCGGCTTTGTCCACCAATTCCGCACGCCAGCGCGTGGTAGTGGTGATTCCTGCCAGTTTCGTCTGCTGCTGCACTTCGGGAACCGAGGCGGTGACCATGGTCGCGGCGGTCTGGATGGCGATGGCCCCGGCAATGTCGCCTTCTTTTTCGGCCTCGGCAGCTTCGGCGGCAAGACGCTGGCGTTCTTCCTCGGCTGCCTTCTCGGCTTCGCGGCGCTTTTCGTCCGCGATGCGCTGCTGTTCGCGGCTGTACGTAAGCATGGTCCCCTTGAGAGCGGCTTCCGCTTTTTCCAGCGTTTCGAGGGGCTTGCGGAAAAGGTCCATGACCTCTTTCTTTGCCTTGTCCATCGGGCCGGTGATGGCCTTGCGGCGATCTTCAAGCGTCTTGTATTTGGCCTTGATGGCGCGAAGTTCTTCGCCCGCGATTTCATACATTTCGGGGCTGTCGATGGTGAACGACTGCGCGGTCGTCAGGATGGGATTCGCTTCCGCTTCAAGCTGTTCTTTCGCGGGAATCTTGGCGATGGCATTAGGAGTCGTCATGCTCTTTCCTTTACTGCTGGCTCGTAAGCGACCTTGTGGTTGTTGCGGTGCGCCCAATTCATGAGGGTGAGTGCGCTGACAAAGACCGGCCAATCGGTCCTGTCCCTATAGGTGTGCAGCTTCCACTTGCCGGTGCGGAGAAGCTGCACCGCATAGCGCCCGGTGTGCTTGGGTGCTTTCGGATCACCGGCATGGATAGCCTCGGCATATGCGGCAGTCTGCATCCCGGTAGTGGGATACATGCTGGCCACCGCCTTAATGTCGATGATGGACAATTCGCCCTGAAAAATTCCAGAACGGTCCAGCGTGCCGGCATAGCGCAAGTGCGGGTGAAAGACCCGTTGCTCGATCTGGATTGGGACAAAGCCAGTCTTGGCGCGAAAGTCGGCCCATGCGTCGATGTAAGGACGCAGTTCCGCGCCGACCGAATCCCAATCCAAATCATCCTGATCGTAAAGTTCGCAACCAAGGTGGACGCCGTGGCCGCGCGTCTTTGCATATTCGAGAATGCTCTCTCGAATGCAGGAAAGGTCAGTCATCATGCCGAGGATCTGGGTCACGGAGGGGACTAAATCCCCCCCATGCCGATACGTATGGCTTGGCTCGTCGAAAGTAAGCATTACTGCGCCTTGACCCAAGCGATGATGCTGTTTGCCGTTGCGGTGTCGATGCCGTCAAGGGTGTCGATGCCAAATTCACTGGCCACCTTTTCCCAAGCGATCTGCTTTTCCTGCGCCTTGTTGCGGATGAAAGCCAGCATCCCCGGAGAAGCGGGGTCGCCGCCAACAACTTCCCGCTTCTGGGATTCGCCGCCTGCCTCGTTACGCTCGGCGCTCACCTTTTCGCGCGCGTCGCCTTCGATGACATTGCCGCCGATCTGCATGCCATCGTCCGGCTGGTGCTCAATTTCCTTAGGCTGATCCTTGGCCTTGCCACGCGCCTTCGGCATGGCAACCGCCTTTTGTTCGCCAACCTCACGAAATTCAGCTTCGACAATCCGCTCGGCCTCGTCCTGATCGAAGATGCCGGTGAAGCCGAATGCGATGCGGGCGCACTGGATTTCGGCCTTGTGGCGCAGGAAACGCTTGGTATGCGTCTGCCACGGCCCATTGACCTTGTAAGGGCCTCGGTTCCCGTTGCCCTCGAATGGAGGCCGGTAAACCTCGTCCAGAAATTCGCGGATCACAATCGGACGGCTGCGATCCTTACGATAGATCACGCATTCGATCCACTCCGGCGCGTCAACAAGCGCGCCGGGCATACGGATCATGCTTTCGGACTGACGGAACTCGATCCCGTCCATCATCGGGTGCTCGTTGATGATGCGATTCCAGCCATCGACGCCGACAACAGGCACGATCCCGTTCTTCTTGTCGGGGAAGGCGTAGATTTCCTTCGTCCAAGGATTCAAGTCATACTGATTGGCGACGACCAGCAAGGCAATCATCTGCGCGTCGGTCACTTCCCTTTCGGACCTGAACGCGGTGTCCTTGAGTGCGTCGATAAGATTGCTGCCGTCCTCTATGCCAAGCGACTTCGCCAGCTTGGCTGTCAGGGACGTAAGAGCGTTGCTCATGCGGACTTCCTTCGAGTGCCCTATTTCGCGCTTGTCGGGCTTCGGGGTGGCGGCGCGTCACCATGTATCTGATGGCTAAAGCCTATACCCCGCGAGTAAAGAAGTCCAGCACTTTTGATGCCCTAGGCGCTAAATACGTCAAATCCTAGAAAAGTCCTATCCAGTCAGGTAAAATCCTACCTTTCGTCCGAAGGAACGATGTGAGCAAGACTGATGTGGTAGCCACGCTGGTTGTCAGCGCGAACGGTGACGGAACGTGCGGCGCCCGTCTGGACGGCACGATCCCTGCGGATCTAGCGATCCCCTTTATGCTGCGTCTGGATCAGGTCGAGATTGCGCTGATGAAGTTCAGCCAGCCGTTCGACGTCAATGAACTAGGCGAACGCCTATCGGAGGCCAGTGTGCCGATAGAATATTTCGCGGATCGAATTGCGAACGGCTAGGTAAAGCTGATAGCGCTCGGCTGCATCTGATGAGCAGGTGATGACGGCGCGCACGGTGCCGTCACGGTGGAGCGTAAAAACGGCTCTCGGCTTCTGGTTAGCCGCGCCGCCGGGTCTTTTGAACGCGATTACTGCCATTGCTTTCCTCGAAGGCAATATCAAATGGCCCAACATCGAAACCGCCGGTCGGCGGGGTCTGCTGGCAATACGCGGCGATCTGGTGGATCAGCCTGCTTAACTGGTCACGCAAAGGGGCGGGTAGCATCTGCATCGAATAAGCCGCTGCCATGACTTCCCCGGCAACGGGCGATCCATGCGCTTGTGCGCCGTCATGAATCGTATCGAGGTAGCCTCGATCTAGGCCAAGTTTGCGCTCAAGTTTGCGCGCGATCTCATCCCCGATAGCTTTCTTCCCGCTCTTGATCTGGGAAAAATAGCTGGGGTTCATCTCAACCTTTCGACAAAAATCGATGATTTTTCGATGCTTGTCGCTCAAGGCAAGAAGGTTCTTCAAACGGATTTCGCGCGTCTCCATCTCCCCCCCGGTAGCGCGGCCAATTGCTACATTTTGCCACAAACATTACCGATTGGGTAATCGCTGCGGAACGGGTTGTCTCAATTTTTTGTGCAATTGACAACATGGGGACGCCCCAAGGTTGCCCTAAGAGATAAATTTCATCGCCTCTCTTGCCCATGGTTACGCTGCAAGGTAAAGTGCACGCATGGGTACGATCAACGACTTCTTCATCAAGCATGGGACCGAAGGGTTCCGTCGCCTCGCAGAGCGGGCCGGGACCAAGGTGTCCTATCTCCTGCAACTCAACTATATGCCGAGCAAAGTGCCATCCGTTCGGATGGCGCAACGCTTGATCGCCGCCAGCGATGGGGAACTGACGCTGGAAGGCTTGGCGAATCCCCAAAAGCGCTTGGCGCGCGAGGTCCGGCGGCAACAGGCTGCCGAAGCGCAAGGGTGAACCGCCGTCTCTATGCCCTTGGCCGTCTCCCGAAAGGGCAAAAGAACAAGACGGAACAGGCATACGAGGACCAGTACCTCAAGCCGTGCCTGCACGCCGGGGAAATTCTCTGGTATCGCTTTGAGGGCATCAAGCTAAGGCTGGCGGACAACACCTTTCTGACTGTTGATTACGCCGTCCTTCGCAGGGACGGCCTTTTGGAAATGGTCGATGTGAAGGGTGGCCCGCGCGTGTTCACCGAGGACGCGCGCGTGAAGATGAAGGTCGCCGCCGAAACCTACCCGTTCATGTTCAGCGTGGTTTATCCGGTTTCCAAGAAAGATGGCGGCGGGTGGAAGAAGGAGTGCATCGGTGAATAACTGGTGTCGCATCTGCGTTGACCAGTTGACGCCGCAAAGTTTACCTCTCAAATAAAAACAAAGCCGCGAGGTGCAACCAACACCTCGCGGCTTCTGCTCACCCTCGTCTAAGCAAGGAAATGACGCCAATGAGTGATAAGAACAATAGCGGACAACCTTGGACAGCGCAAGCCAAAAACCGCCAATTTCCGGGATTTGATGCGCTTGCACCCTCCACCGAACCGCCAGAGGAAAAGAACTGGCGCGCGACTGCGTACAAGGCCTTTTTAGCCTTCATCAGCGAGCGGTGCGGGCAAACTTTCCTGTGCGAGGATTTTCGTTCATCCCTCCCGGCTAGCTTTCCCCAGCCCAACGATCCGCGTAAATGGAGCGTGGTCATCATGGATGCCGCGCGTGACGGCCTGATCGTGAAGGCTGGCTATCGCATCACCAAGGGCCTCGGTTCGCACCCCCGCGCGATGATGCTGTGGGAGGTTTGTGCGAAATGAACTATTACGAGAGGCACCTTGGGGATTACGCCAAGGACACGGCGCACCTCTCGGTGATGGAGCATGGTGCGTACAACCTGCTTCTGGACCGCTATTACGCTACCGAAGCTGGCATCCCTGCATCGCAGGCCCATCGCGTTGCGCGCGCGCGCTCCAAGGAAGAGAAAGAGGCTGTCGATGTGGTGCTGGAAGAGTTTTTTCAGCTTTCCGATAGCATCTGGATCAACAACCGAGCGGAAACCGAGATTGCCAAATATCGCCGCAAATCCGAGGCAGCAAAGGAAAACGGGAAGAAAGGCGGAAGGCCAAAAAAGGAACCTATTGCAGAAGCTGGTGCGAACCCAGAAAAAACCCAAGGGTTTCTATCCGCTTCCAATCAGGAAACCCAAGAGAAAGCTCACCAGACACCAGTAACCAGTAACCAAGATTCCGTTCCTACCGGAACGGGCGCTTCGCAGCCAAAAACGGCTGATCCTGCGGAAGTCATTTTTGGGTATGGCGTCCCCTTGCTGGTGAACGCCGGCACGCCCGACCGCAATGCTCGCTCATTTCTCGGTGGGTTGCGTAAAACCCATGGCGACAAGGCTGTGGTCGATGCTCTCCGCGAATGCCTCCGCGCCAAGCCCTTGCAGCCCCTCGAATGGCTTGCTGCTGCCCTTCCCCCGAAAGCAAGGGCTGGCAGTTCCGCAAAAGGTCATCCGGGGCATCGGACCTCGTTCGATGACATTGATTATTCGCGTGGCGTGAACCCGGATGGGAGTTTCTGACCATGAATGACCTTTCTTCTCTGATCCACACAACGCCGAACAAGCGCCCCGGCCATTGCGAGAAGCACGGCGAATTTGAAGCTGAAAACTGGATCGGTTCGATCTGGACTGGTTGCCCTTCCTGCGATGAGGAGGCCAAGCGCGCCAAAGCGGAAGCGGAAGCGCTCAAGCGCAGGGAATCGGATTTGTCCCGCTGGCAATGGCGCATCCGTGGCTCCGGCATCCCTGACCGTTTCCATGGCAAGGAATTGGATTCGTTTGCCGCTGAAACGCCGGAGCAACAGCGGGCGCTTCGGAGCGCGGTGCGCTACGCGAATGAGTTTGATGAAGCGATGAAAACGGGTCGCTCCATGATGTTCCTTGGCAAGCCGGGCACCGGCAAGACGCATCTGGCGGCTGGCATCGGCCAGTGCCTTATTCGCAATGGCCGGAAGGTGATGTTTACGACCGTGATTCGTGCGGTGCGCCGGGTCAAAGATACGTGGTCGAAGGGCGCGCAGGAGAGCGAAACGGACGCCATTCGCCTGATGGTCGAGCCGGACCTTCTGATCCTTGATGAAGTCGGCGTTCAGTTCGGCAGCGATTTTGAACGCAACATGCTGTTTGACCTCATTAATGAGCGGTATGAATCGTGCAAGCCTACCTTGATCCTCTCCAACCTGTCCCTTGAAGAGGTTGGGGTGTTTCTCGGTGAACGGATCATGGACCGCCTGCGCGAGAACGGCGGGCGCTGCGTCCTTTTCTCGTGGGACAGCTATCGCAGGAATGCGGATCAAGGCCGTGGATGATCTGTTCGGATTCAGCGAAGCCGCCAGTGTGCAGCCCTCTGGGGCTGTGCCGCGCGAAATGATTCCCGGCATCACTTGGGACCATAGGGCCGAAGCGATGTATCAGGACGCCGTGAAAGAATTGAGGAACAGTTTTGAAGGAAAGTGGTCCAAGCCCAAGTTTGCCGCTGATGTGGATAGGGAAGCGCGCTGGACCGTGGAACTATGGCTGCATCGCCGGTTCCTGAAAGATCGCGTGATGGATGCGATGAGCGTCCCTGACGATCGGGCCAAGATTGCGCTGGTGGCCGATTGGCGGCGCATGTACGGCAACCCGCGCACCGAATACCTGATTAAGGTTCTTCGCACGCCCGCGCTCAAGTCCATCGTCATGTCATTTGAAGCGGAGAAAAGCCGGTGAAGTGCATGTTCGCCAAGGGGCAGGGGAATTGTTTGGTCCCTGCTGATCCGAATGCCGAGAAGTTCATCGCCTCTTTGAAGGCTGGCGGTGGCGCTTGGGTCGAGACGAAAAAGGCTCGCTCAATCAAGTTTCACCGCCTGTTTTTTTCGCTGTTGCAGCTTGCTTTCGATATGTGGGAGCCGAAGGGCGAAAAGCTGTGGAAAGGTGAGCCTATCCGTAAGGATTTTGAGCGGTTCAGAGAAGATGTATTGATTTTGGCCTCGCACTACGAGGCGTCATATTGCATTGATGGTTCGGTGAAGCTGCGAGCCAAGTCGATTTCGTTCGCATCGTGCGATGAGTTTGCCTTCCGTGAAGTTTATGACGCTGTTCTCGATGTGGTTTGGGAAAAGATCCTTCGCGAGGCTAATTTTCGCTCGAAGGAGGAAGTCAACAATGTAGTCAATCAACTAATGGCGTATGGCGGGTGATGGTGGAGGTTGTTTACGAGTCAATTAGTGGGGTGCAGGGGCAGTATTTTCGCTGCCCTTTTGGCGTCGCCAAACTGCTTTCTACCAAGGCTTGTGCGGGCCTCTATTGCGAAGCCATGTCGCCCAAGGGTTTGCGTGATGGCCTTCGCATAGCATGTCGTAGCTGCGAGGTCGGCGCTTCTCATGCTGGTGTATCGGTGACAACCGCGTCATCTTCGCGCTTCCTCGGCACCATGACTTGCTCTCGCTGCCAAAAACAAGCAACCCGGCTCATTCGTAAGTCTCTCTGTGTGGGCTGCTACAACCGCGAAATCGAGTTCCTGAAAGGCCGAAACGCGAAAGGCGGCAAGCCGATTCACGCGAAGCCTGTAGCCCCTGCATTGATCGCGTGTCAGGTTGGCGAAGAAGTCGCTATGCGGGTTCGCCGGCTAGATCGCGTCACCTCGCGCATTGAAGCTGTGCTTTCCGTCCTGCGGCTTGAGGACAAATCTGTCTCGTTCGGCTGGATCGGCGCTTCTGTGGTCAAGGGGGATACCTGATGCAGGACAGCTTGTTCGATAGCCTCGAAACTGTTCGTGCGCCTGCCAAGCTGCGCCGCAAGCGGATAAGCATGGGGTGGGAGTTCACCGACCATGCCTGCCGCAACTGCATGGGGCGCGTGATGCGCCGGGTGAATCTTGATGACACGGTTGTCGTGCGCTGCGCTGAATGCGGTTCCTCGGCTGTCGGGGAACCGGCCTCGCTCTGCTGGTGCGGCGTGGAAGTGCGGAATCATGGCGCTGCCTTTGAGTGCTTCCGCAATCCCAACATTTCCCTTACAACTCCCCAAGAAGTATTGGTTCGTGAACGAAAGGTGGAGCGCAAGCCGCCGCTGGTTCGTGTTGCGGCCCCGGTAAGGAGTCGTGAGTGATGACAGGGCAGCGCAAAGCGCCCGTTGATTGGCTTCGGGCGCGCACGCTTTGGGAGGCCGACCCTACGCTGACTCAAGCAGCGCTCGCCCGGATGCTCAACGTGTCGAAGGTGCAGGTCACTAAGCACGTAAAGGCGCAGGGCTGGAAAAAGCTGAAAGAGCAACAGGGCGCAGAACAGGTTGTCCGGCAGCGGGCTTACTCGCGCGCCGACGAGCGCGTGGCCGAAGCGGAGCAAATGGAAGCTGCCATTTCTGCGCCGCCGCCTGAACACCCCAACGCCCCGGCTATCCCGCCGCCTCCCGCATCTGCCATGGTTGATACGGCGGTCGAAATGCGCGCCAAGATCCTTGAGCGTCATCGGCGCGAACTGGATGGCGCGCGGGCGCGCGTTTACAAGGCTCTAAAAATCCAAGACGTCAAGGATGCGTTCGATGAGGCCAAGGTTGCCAAGATCACCTCTGAAACGCTCAAAATCATTCAGGACGCCGAGCGTAAGGCTTGGGGCCTCGACAACGAGGCTAAGCCGGTCAAGCTGGTCTATGACAAAGAAAGTGAATGGTGATGGTTCGCAAGCGCACCATCAAGACGCGAATTTGCGGCATATGCGGAATAGTGGAAAGTGTTCGCTCTGACAATTTGGCAGTAAATTGCTCACGCTGTTCCCGTAGGGTGAATGGCGCTATTTCTCTTGAAAAAATTAAGCGCAGAGGCAACGTAGAGCTTACCTGCTCATGTTGTGAGCAGAGGTTTTTCAGAATAAAGTCCAAAGTAGCGAAGCGCGAAAGCAAGGAAGTTTATTGCTCTGTCCAGTGCAGGAATAAGCATAAGAGCATTGAGCGCTCATGCTATGAATGTGATGCAAAGTTCCGTGTTGCCGTGTCAACAGCAAGGCAAGGTGCTGCAAGATTTTGCAGCCGGAATTGCTATGAAAAATTCCTTTGTAGGACCGACCACACACCATATCGCGGATCAGTGTGGAAAAGGATTCGTGGGGAAATAATCAGGTTTAGCGGGTTTTGCGCGATCTGTGGAACGCGAAAAAACCTGCAAGTTCACCACATCACGCCTTTCCGTCTGAATGCAGATAACTCGTTCAAGAATTTGATTCCTTTGTGCGTTCGCCACCACAAGCATGTCGAAATGGTGACTGTGGAATGCGAGGCGCAAGGGGTAAGCACAAAAGACATTCTTGGAATTATCGGTCCTATGCTTAGGCGTCGTCAGGCGCGGACCTTGAAATATATGAAAGGTATTTGGGATGGTCGTTGAAGTTGTGAGTCAACTGCAAGTTCAGTTGATCGAGGCAAATGCTCTTGTTCCCTATGCTAGGAACTCTCGCGTCCATTCCCCTCAACAGGTTCAGCAAATCAAAGCCTCAATGCTCGAATGGGGTTGGACTAACCCAATTTTGGCTGATCTTGCCAATGGCAAAGTAATTGTTGCTGGCCATGGCAGGTTGATGGCTGCGCAGGAACTTATCAATGAAGGTATCGAAATTCAGCTTCCGGGCGGTTTCGCGCTTCCAAAGGGGAAGGTTCCCGTTCTTGACTGCGCTGGGTGGACAGAGGCTCAACGCCGCGCATATGTTATCGCTGATAACAAGACGGCTCTGAATAGTTCTTGGGATCTTGAACTGCTCAAGGTCGAACTGGATGACCTGAAATCGACCGATTTCGACCTGTCGCTTATCGGCTTCTCGCAAGAGGAACTAGATGATCTGTTCGTCACACCATCCGAAGTGGCTGAGGCCGACCCGGATGAAGCGCCGGAAGTGCCGGAGACGGCATACTCGGTGCGCGGCGATACGTGGCTGTGCGGGCCGCATCGAGTGCGTTGCGGCAGTTCGACGGAAATGGGGGATTGGGAAGCCCTGATGCAGGGCGAATTGGCCGACTTGCAAGTCTGCGACCCGCCCTACAACGTCGCGATTGGCAAGAAAAACGAAATGCTCGACCGCGCTGACAAGGGAAATCGAGGCAAGACGGGGTCAATTGCCAATGACGAAATGAGTGATGGCGATTTCCGTAAGTTCCTTTACGATTTCTACGCCTGCTCAAACGCGGTGATGAAGGCCGGGGCTTCGATCTACGTGGCCCATGCCGACACGGAGGGTTATAACTTCCGTGGCGCATTCAAGGATGCCGGTTTCAAAATGTCCGGCGTTCTTACGTGGAAAAAAAACATTATGGTGATTGGGCGCTCCGACTACCAGTGGATTCATGAGCCTATCCTCTATGGATGGAAGGAAGGTTCCAAGCATCGCTGGTATGGCGGGCGCAAAAACATCACTGTTCAGGAAGTCGGGGACTACGAGCCGTTCATGCAAATGCCTGACGGGCGTTATGCGATCCGCGCTGGCGACCGCGTTCTTTACGTCAACGCTGATGCCGTGATGGAAGAGCAGCCGACCAGCATCATCGAGCATGAAAAGCCGAAGCGTTCGCCGCTGCATCCGACGATGAAGCCGGTTGGTCTGTGGGAGCGCTTGATGAAGAATAGCGCGCGCCCGAGGGACATTGTGATTGATGGGTTTGGCGGCTCTGGCACGACTATGATCGCGGCAGAGCGCCTTGGGATGGTGGCTCGCCTCATGGAACTGGACCCGCGATTCGTGGACGTGATCTGCGTCCGCTATTTTATGCTCACCGGGCGCGTCCCGGTTCATGCTGAAACCGGCAAGGAATTTCCATCGGAGGTTATCGAGCGCCTGCGCCCGAAGGCAGCCTAAGCCCTTCCATTGGGGCGGTCGTGACCGGATACTCTGCTGGCAATCATCGCAAGGCAGACGCAATGTTTCGTTTTGACCGCCCCGTTCTGTTCTTCAAAGCCAAGGTCCACAAGACGATCACTGTCCCCGGCTATTACCGAGGCGGAACCTACGTCGCGCCCCACCAGAAATCCGTCCTGATTGAAACGGATCACGCGCCGAAGTTCGAGGAACACCATCTGGCGGACAGCAACGTCAATGCACCCTCGCACAATAAGAAGGTGCTGCTGATCCAGAAGATGCACGAAGCCGGCGATGTGGCTGGGCTTCATGGGCTCAAGACTGGCACCAACACCTACGGCAAGAAGCAAGCTAAGCTGAAAGATGCTGCGATTCAACATTTGACGACGCCGGTTGAGCCTGACCCGGAACCTGCCGCGCAGGAGCCGGAGGTGAAGCCCGCGCCCGCTGCCCCGGAAATTGATTGGGATAAGTACAAGATCCCCGACACCAACACCAACGCCACCAGCCACAACAAGAAGGTCGAGGCGATCAAGGCGCTGCATGAGGCTGGCGATCTAGCTGGCCTCGAAGCGATGAAGTTTGGCACCAATACCTACGGCAAGAAGCAGGCGAAGCTGGCCGAGGTGGCTGCGGCTCACCTCAAGGAATTTGGTGGCGCTGCCCCCGCGCCGCAAAGTGCGCCGGACGCGAAGCTGGCCGATGATGTGGCGGCTGCCCAAGAAAAGGCTGCTACTGATGTTGGAGCGCCTTCGGTTGCCGAAGCGCCGCCTGAACCCCAGCCAGAGCCGGAGAAGCCTGCTGACGCCGCGCTTGAAGTCAAGACTTTCAAGCATTCGATGAAGGGGCATGCGGTCTATTCGGTGCAGCTTCCTTCCAAGCTGGGTGACGCTGAATACAAGGCTGTGGCTGCGCTCGCCAAGAAGAGCGGTGGCTTCTGGTCCTCGTTCAAGAAGGGTGGGGCCATCCCCGGCTTCCATTTCAAGGATGAAGCGAAGGCGCAGGCATTCGCCAAGGAGGCCACTCCCATCGCTGGCGGGAAGCTGCCTGAACCCATTACCGCGCCTGCGCCGGAACCTTCTGCACCCACGAATCCCAAGGCGGAATGGGATTTTGAGCAGAGCAGCAAGGTATTTGGCGGAAACCCGGCCTATGTTTTGGCAGACCATGAAAACGATACGGCATGGTATGTCGCCTATTCGCCGGATGACAAAAAGTATGAGGTCGGCAATGCGCTGGATGATGAAGACTTTGAGCAATTCGACGCGCCGTCTGCTGCTTTCAACGCGCTGAAAGCCAAAGGTGTCACGCCGCCGAGCGTTGCGCGTCTGGCTGGGATGCCTGCGGCGGCAAATGAGAACAAGGGGCCGAAGGAAGGTGATAGCAAGACCGACGCAAACGGCGATAAGCACGTTTTTCTGAACGGCGATTGGCAGAAGGTCCAAACCATCAGCAAGGATGATGGCCCCAAGGAAGGCGACACCAAGGCCGGCGCAGACGGTACGCTCGTTTTCCACAATGGCCGCTGGCATAAGCAAGGTAGCGAAGAGCAAAGCGTAGAGGCGGCGCTTGATGCCGTTCCGCTGCCCGACCTGTCCAGCTTGGGCATCGGCGCACAAAACACGGTCATGAGCGGCATTGTGAAGCTGAAACAGAAGGTGGCGCAGGAAGGCGCTGCTGGCTTCAAGATGTTCAAAAAGGTGGCATCCAAGAAGGCTACCTATCCCAAAATGAATCTAACCTTTGCGTCGGATCATTCTGCTGGATTCTATGGCTTTAAGGTAAGTGGCTATGCAGCCATCGGCCCTGATGGCGTGGCCGAAGGGTTCAGTTCCAATGGCAAAGCTGTGTCAGCGATATTCAACTATGTTGAAGCGCTCAAGGCGGCGCATACCAAGGCTGTTGGCAAGCCCAAAAAAGGCAAGAAGGCCGCGCCCAAGATTGCGATTCCGGCCACTGCTGCCGACGCGGCCAAGGTTGCTGCTGTGGCTGCCTCAAAAAAGGTGGACGGCCTTCCGGTGGCAAACGCCGACAACTGGAAGCAGGTTGGCCAGAAGCAGGGCAGCAATCCGGGAGGCACGTTCAAGGATGCTTCCGGTCAGGACTGGTATGTCAAATTCCCGGCCAGCCTCGATCATGTGAAGAACGAACTGCTGGCGTCCAAGCTGTATGGTGCGGCGGGCGTGCATGTGCCGAAGCTGCGGATTGTCGAGCGCGACGGCAAGATCGGCATCGCGTCCAAGATCGTGCCCGGCGTCTCGAATGTCGGCGCGGGCATCAAGAGCGCAGAGGGCGCGCTCGAAGGCTTCGCAGTCGATGCGTGGCTGGGCAACTATGACGCGGTTGGCACCGGCTATGACAACCTGCTGAAAACGTCTGATGGTAAGGCCATTCGCATCGACGTTGGTGGCTCTTTGATTTACCGCGCGCAGGGCGCTCCCAAGACCGACTTTGGCAACGAGGTCAACGAAATCGAAGGGATGCGAAACAAGGCCAAGAACAGCTATGCGGCGTCAGTGTTCGGCGGCATGTCCGCGCGCCAACTCGACAAGTCGGTGGCGCTCGTTCTCGATGTGCCGGACGATGTGATTTCGCAGGTGGTCGAGAAGTATGGGCCGGGTTCCGCCGCCGACAAGGCCGCTCTGGCTGCGAAGCTGATTGCGCGCAAGAACGATCTGGCAAAGAAGTTCCCCGGCGCTGATGCGATTGCCAACCCGCCGAAGCCAGATCCGCGCCATCTGCCGGTGGACGCCTCTAAGCTACCGCCGAAGCTGAACTTCATGAACTGGAAGGGCGCAGGCAAGGGATTGTCGTCTGTCGCCGCCGTGAATGCCTCTAACCAACAGGCTGCGGATGCGATCTATGCGAGCGCCATGGCGGGCAACTTCTCGGCGCTCAAGAAGCTGAAATTCGACAAGGTCAACAAGCAGACGGGCGAGGTGGAAGCCAAGGTTTCGTTTGGCGATCACCCGAGCCAGCACATCAAGGACTTCTACTCGACCATCCTCGATTACATGGAAGTCATCGCCAACCCTGCGGCGAAAAAGATGAAGTCGTGGGACATTGGTGATTATTCCGACATTGAAGAACTGTCGGATTCCTTCAAAGCCCACTATTACGGCGTGACCGTGGGCGATGTTCCCGCTAACCAGCGCCTCGGTTTTTGGATCAGCCTTGGGCAGGCCGATGCAGCGCAGGACTTCATGCCGCCGAAGGTAGACTATATTTCCGATGCGAACCGCGAGGCTGGCAAGCAGTCAAATGTCGGTATCCCAAGCTATCTGGCAACGTGGATGAAGTCCGTCAAAGTCTCCGGCTCTGCAAACCAGCCTTACCGGGATGGAAAAGAGGTCGATAATCAGGGCAACAAAACCCGTGACGTGCTGGCGGCTGCCTATGAACACGCGGTTGAGTTTGAAGAGGGAACTCGGCTTACGAAAGGTATTAGCCTTCCCGACGCGATGATGAAGCAAATGCTTGCACTAGAACCGGGGCATGTGTTCCAGAACCCCGGTAGCATGTGTACGTCCATGAAAGAAGATTGGTCATGGAGCGGAAGTGCGGTTCTGCATATCGTTTGCTCTAAGGGGGCGAAAGGCCTTTATAACGTGGGTGTAGGTAAATATGATGGCGAAGATGAAGTTACTACCATTCCGGGCCAGAGGTTCATGTTGATGCAGGCTAACGGGGATAAAAATCCGAAAGAGTTTACCCTTTTGATGCTGCCGCCCGATGAAACGTATGTTGCTAACATTCACCCGAAAGGTTAAGTAAGGGCATGGAACCTCAACCCGGAACTGTCCAGCTTTACGTCCCGCCTGTGTCGGATGAAAAGCGCTACCTCGGCAATGCCGATGTGGTTCATGCCTTCGTGAGCGCATTCGCAAACGATGTTATCCGCGCCTATGATGGCTATCTGGCGGGCACCGCCAAGGCCGATGTGGTGCAGGCCCGGATCGACGAATACGTCAAGGAGTTTGGCGGCGCAATGATGGGGCGGGATGAGCGGTATGAAATCGCGCCGTGGCAGGGTGAGCGCCTGCGCGGTAAGTTCCTCGCGGCTATCCCTTCCATGAAGGGCGCTGATGATCCCGGCGAAGCCTTCTTCAAGCACCTCGCGCTGCAATGCGTGAAGTCGGCCATGGCCCTTGCTGATGGGCAAGATGATAAGAAGGTAGGCGCGGCCCTGAAAGAGATTCTGGACGACGCGCGCGGTCGCATTCTGGGGGTTATTCAGTGACCAAGATCCTGCTGATGAAGTCGCATGTCAAAGGCTACTTCCGCGATGGGAAGTGGGTCAAGGACTACGACAACAAGGTCCAGAAGAAATCATCGTGGAAGGGCGGGCACGCACCACTCCATCTTGAAGAGCATGAGGACGACCTGATTACCCCCGAAAAGCCCCATGCCGCCGCGATTCACCCCAAGCCGGGCGAAAAGGGTGAGCAGGTTCCGATTTACAAGCTGTCTAAGGCGACGCCGGTTAGCGAGTTTGCCGACCCGGAAAAGATCGCCACGGTTTTGCCGGGCGGCCAAACACCCATGACGCTCAATGGCGTGCCGTTCGCGCCGTGGGCCGACGCGCCGACAACCTTGCATGGTTGGGCCGATGTGGATGGCCAGAACGTCTACGATGAGCCGGATATGCCGGAGGTGCCCGACCACGTTAAAATCGGCGCGGGCGTCATCGTCGAAGAACCGGATGGCCGGGTGTGGGTGATCCACCCGACAAATGGATTCGGCGGCTATAAAGGCTCATTTCCGAAAGGCACGGTCGAGGATGGCTTGCCGGTACAGGCATCCGCGATCAAGGAAGCCTATGAGGAATCCGGCCTCAAGGTCGAACTGCTTTCGCACTTCATGGACGTCAAGCGCACGACTTCAGTGGCGCGCTATTACCGCGCCCGGCGCGTGGGTGGAACGCCGTCTGATGCGGGTTGGGAATCGCAGGCCGTCAGCCTTGTTCCGGTGTCGCAGCTTTACTCGGCGCTCAACATGGCACCGGATCACAAGCTGGCCGAAGCCCTCGGCGCCGGCCCGGCTCCCAAGGTGAAAGCTACGCCTTGGGCTAAAAATATGTCGGGTTTCAAATTCTGACTTTACCTTTTGGGTAATCTTGTTTATGGTGCGTCTATCAACCCAAATTAAGGACGCTCCCTGCTATGTGGATCTGTTTTAATAACGCCTTCCTCTCCATTGTCGATAAGTCGAACGTGCCCGGTTGCTTGCTTGTCCGCGCTCGTCGCCGCCAGCATTTGTTGGCCGTTTTTCCCAATGCCAAGGTGAATGAGTCGTTCGGAACCGATTACCGTTTCCGGGCCGATATTCCGCGCGAAGAGGTGGCCCGCGTCGTGGCGGCGCAGGTCATGGCCATCAAATATAGCAACTTCAAGAACTCTGTGGACGATGATCGCCTGCACTCGGCCTATAACAGCGTGTGGGCGACCATGGGCCGGCTGCAACCGGGCGGCCCGTATTCGCGCAGGCGGAAAGAGCCGGAATTTCCGTTCGATGATGGCCAAGATGATGGCTTCTATTGATCCTCATAACCGCCCTTCGGGGCGGTTCTTCTTTGCATACCTGTGCGGTCGTGATGTAAGGCTATCGGTATGGCCAATGCAGTTCACCTCCCGCCGCTTTCCCCCGATCAAAAAGCTGTCCGCAAAGACTTCTGCCGGTTCAATCTGATTTCCGGGGGGAGAAAGTGCGGCAACACTTTCATCGCCTGCGACATTGCGATTTCTGCCCCTCTGGGCGCGTTTCGGGGTGGCAAGGTGGCTTACTTCGTCCACGACGCCGAATCGTTCGCAGCGGTGCGCCAGCGGCTTTCCCGCCTGCTCGAACCGGCTCTTGAGCGCCGCCCCACCAGCAACCGCTTTGAACTGAAAACGGGCGGCTCGATTCTGCTGTTCACGCTGGAAAAGGGCGTCATCGACCTTATCGAGAACGTCTCCATGGTGATCGTGGACGACGCGGGGAAGGTGGATAACTTCTATTCCATCTGGGAGGATGGCCTGCGCCCTTTCATCGGGCGGCATGGGCAGGCGTGGATCTTTGGTAAGCCGCGAGGCCCCAAGAACGGCTTTGGCCGGCTGGCGCGTGAAGCTGATTGGGATGACGAATGGCGCTTCCTGCAAATGCCATCTTCGGCCAATCCCAAGATCAGCCCTGCCGCCATCGCCAAGGCCAAGGCTGAAATGACCGAGGACGAGTTCGCGCAGGAATTTGAAGGCGTCGTTCTCGATCAGGCCATTGAACTGTCGGTGTCGCAAACCGTGATAGGGAAAGATGAAACCTTCCTCGACTGGTGCGACCGGCTGGCGGCTGATGGCCTCAAGGTGGACGGCCTTCCATTCAAGCTGGATGACCGCCCGACAATGCGCTGGGTCTATTCGCTCATTCCCTCAACGGTGGAGGAAGCATTCGGCAAGCGGCTCGTGTTGATGAAGTGCGCGCAGGTTGGATTCACGATCATGGAAATGCTCGCCATGATCTACATGGCCCTCAAGTTCATGCCGTGCAAAGTCGGCATGTACCTGCCCGACCGAAACCTCGCTCAAATCAAGTCCTCCGAACGCTTTATGCCGGTGGTCCGCACGGTGCCGGTGGCGCACCGCATGATGATGGAAGATCCTTCCGGCGTCCGAGGTGGAAAGACCGGCGAGGGCAACGTGATGGTCCGCAATATGGGGCCATCCCGCTTCTACTTCCTCTGGACCTCCGGTAAAGGCGCAACTGAATCCGTCCCTCTCGACGTTGTTTCGTTCGACGAGGTGCAGGAAATGGCTATCGCGGACATGGAAAAGACTTCCGAGCGTATGTCCGCGTCACGCATCCGCTTTACCCTGATGGGATCAACAGCGAATTGGCCCGACCGCGACATTCACTTCTTTTATAAAAAGGGGCAGCAATTCCAATTCTGGACCGAATGCGAAAGCTGCGGAACATATCAAATTCTCGACGATCACTTCCCGAACTGCATCCGCCTGCGCGATGGCGTTTCCATCGTCAACGGGAAGCCGGTGGAGAAAGCCGATTATCGCTATGTGTGCCATGAATGCGATGAAGTGATTGCCGACCCGCAACGTGGCGAGTGGCGTCCGACAAATCCTGATGCGGACATTATCTCGGTCCATTATCCCCAATTCCTGTCGCCCACGATCAGCCCGCGCGAAATCATCGAAGCCTATTTCAATGCCGACGACATGAAGAACTTCTTCAATCGTAAGCGCGGCAAGCCGTACCTCGATCCGTCACAGGTTCCGGTGAACCTTGAAATGCTGAACGAGTGCGCGGAACTTGGCATGGAAATGGGCGTCATCTGGAAGCAGCGCGCGACCGGAACCTTTATGGGCATCGACCAGATGGGCCAGTTCAACGTGGTCCTCATTGCCGAGCGCCTGCCTACTGGCCATATGGCCATCATCCATGCCGAGGAAATTTACGCGGACGAGCCATTTGAACGGTGCGATGTTCTGATGGTGCAATATGGCGTTCAATGCTGCGTTTGCGAAGCGTTGCCGAACTTCAATTCGGCATGGTCATTTGCAAAACGCCATCCGGGAAAAGTATTCATTGCTGGGTATGCCGATATATCTGATGAAATGTTGCGATGGGGGGACTCTCGGCTGAATAGGCAGGATTTGAAAACAGATGAGGATAGCCGAGTTCAATACACTGTCACCCTCGACCAATACAAGTGCATGCAGTCGGCGTTGTCTCGTATTCAAAAAAGAACGTGTGTCTTTCCAGATCCCATGGGTCTTGTACAAGAAATTCGGGAAAAGGGCCTTCAATCGGTAATCCCGATCCTCAAGGATCGTGTGTTCATGCACTTCACTCGGACAGCATTGATCGCTGAACAGGATGAAGAGCAAAAGAAATTTCGTCGTCGTGTCGTGAAGGTTGGTATCGACCCGCACTTTTCGTATGCGTTCATGCTCTTGTTTGTGGCATTCGCGCGGGCACATGGGACAAGTGGATTCATCCTGCCGGATTCCCAAAAGGAATTGACCCCCGTTGCCGCCGCCGTTGAAAAGGCGATGCCGGGCCTTCCTTCCGCCGTGGTCAACATGATGCACCTTACCGGCGAAGTGTGCGGGCGCTGCGTTTGCTTCGAGGATGGGGTCTGTTCGGAACGGAAATATCTGGTGAATGCGACCGACCCCGGATGCCCGATTTTCCTCGAATCAAGCGAATAGACGCGAGAAAACGTCAATTTCTTTTCATTGGCTTTACCTCGGGGGTTGACTTCTAGGTAAAGTTGCGGCTACATCGCAGTCATGTCGAGCCGGTCGGCGGCGAGACGAACCCAAGGAAAACCCAAATGGCCCACATGATCGACACCACAACCGGCGCGGCGGCAATCGCCTATGTCGGCGCTACCCCTTGGCACGGCCTCGGCCACCAGCTTTCCGCTGGCGCTTCCATCGAAACTTGGCGGCGTGAAGCGTGCCTTGACTACGATGTGGCCCGCGCGCCTGTGCAGTTCGAGCGCATCCTGTTTGACAAGGTCATGGACGACATTGATGTGCCGACCCAAATGACCAAGATGCGCGGGCGCGATGTCCTCTATCGCACTGATACCGGCGCGGCCCTGTCGGTGGTGTCGAAGGATTACAAGGTGGTGCAGCCCGGCGAAGTTCTGGACTTCTTCGCCAAGCTGGCTGAAATCGGCGGCTTCGATTTGGAAACGGCTGGCGCGCTGTCGGACGGCAAGCGCATCTGGGCGCTCGCCAAGGTGAATGATGGCGCGCCGGTCATCGGGCAGGACGTTGTTCGCCCCTATGTGCTGCTGGCGACCTCCTATGACGGCACGCTGGCTACGACCGCAAAACTTACGAGCGTGCGTGTGGTCTGCAACAACACCCTGACCATGTCGGTCGGCGGCGCGGAAATGGGCCAAAACGGCTTCCGCCGCGCGAAGGATGAAAGCGATACCGAAGGCCGGGCTGTGTCGTCCATGGTCCGCATCCCGCATAGCAAGGACTTCGACGCGGAACAGGTGCGTCTTGATCTGGGTATCGTGGCCAATGTGTTTGAGCGCTGGCTGGTGGAGGCCAAGATCATGGCCGAGCGCGAGTTGACCGAGGCGCAGGCGCGCAACTTTGCCGCCAAGCTGCTGGCTCCGACGCACGCCGCGCCGACCGATGTGAAGGAGTCGAAGGGCTTTCAGCGCATCATGGATCTGTTCGACGGCAAGCTGATCGGTGACGAATTGACCGGCGGCTATAACCGCTGGCGGATGCTCCAATGCGTCACGGAAGATATTGACCATCTTCGGGGTCGCAGCCCGAATACTCGTTTGTCGTCAGCTTGGTTTGGCGCTGGCGAAGGCATCAAGAACCGGGCCTTCGCGCTGCTGCGCTCGGACGACGAGTTCAAGACCGAACTGGTTTCGGCATAACGATCTGGCGGGGGTTCCGGCCCCCGCTTCCCCATTGTGCAAGGAAGAATAAAAATGACGCGCGATCTGAACAATCCCGCCGAAGGCGACCTGAAAGTCTGGTGGATTCCGCAAGTGCCCGGAAAGCCTTTCGAGGTTGCTGTGCCGTGTCTGCAATCCGCCTCGCTGCTGCTCGACACGCTCGCGCGATACGACGCATTCCAGTTCGAGAACCGCATCAAGCCTGATTACTGCAACGCTGGTGGGCTGATGCGTTTCGAGGACGGGGACTGGTGCGACTGGTGGAGCGAGGACGGCGAGGATTTTGATGAAATCCGTCGCGATCCGGATGCTTTGGTGCGGGCTATTGTGCTGGATACTGCCGCTCGCGCCAAAGCGAGGGGGGCGTAGCGTGGACCTGTCCTGCGTCGCCTGTGGCGCTCGCTTCCGCTCTATGGGTGCCGAAGCGAAGCACCGCCACAATTTCCCGGCCCTGTGCCGCCGCAACAAGCAGTTTGCCCGCTGGGTCAAAGAAGTGAAGGAGGTAGACGGTCATGACCATGCCGACCGATGAAAACCTGCTGCGGTGGGCAGTCAAGATTGCGCGCGGTCGCCGCAAAGGGCCGCGCTGGGTAGCGGTGATGGAAACGTTCGGGCTTGGCTCGACCTACGCATGGCAGCTTTGCAAGCGGTTTGATCTTGATCCCGAAGAGGTGGTGAAATGACTGCTTTGATTTTTGACACGGAAACCACTGGCGGCGAACCGCCGCGCATGATTGAGGCCGCTGGCATTTTCATGAATGAAGGCAATGAGGTGGATCTGCGCCCCGCTGCTGACTTTTCGGAAAGGTTCAATCCGGGCGTACCCTCGACGCTCGGCGCGCTGGCGACTCATCACATTCTCGATAGTGATCTGGAAGGCTGTCCGTCGCCGGAAGAGTTCAATCTCAAGCTGGGCGAAGAGGATTACCTGATTGGCCACAATGTCGATTACGACTGGAAGATGATCGGCTCCCCTCCTGTTCGGCGCATCTGTACCCTCGCGCTTGCGCGCCGCGCGTTGCCGACGCTGGAAAGCCATACCCTCGGCGCTCTGGCCTATCACTTTCTTGGGGGAGAACAAGCCCGCGACATGCTGCGGGGCAAGGCACACGGTGCGGCGGTTGACTGCGAAGTGACGCGTCATGTGCTGCGGCACCTCATCCCTTTCTTCAAGGTTGCCGGCGCTCCCTTCACTTGGGAGGCGTTGTGGTGCGCGTCCGAGTTTTCTCGGGTTCCCTCGGTGATGCCGTTCGGCAAGCACAAGGGAACCGCCATCCGCGACCTGCCCGGCGATTACGTGGACTGGATGCTGCGCCAGTCTGACATTGATGAGTACCTGCGTAAGGCTCTCGTAAGCCGGTAAAAATTAAGGGGCCGGTCTTGTGTGACCGGCCCCTTCTACTATGCCCCGGCAATAAAGGTTGCCGATGTTTGTAGTTGGTGGCGGTAGAGGCGTCGGGCGCTCTATGTCGTCCGTGGTGCGCTTGCCGCCTGCCCTTGGTGCGACCCGTTGGGCAATACGTAACTCGTTGGAGCGATGCTCTCCAAGCTGGCGGCATGGTTTGCATCGCTCCGTTTTGGCAGTTGTTACGGCTCTGCCAACCGTGCCCCATGTGTTTGTGGTTTGCTCTATGCCTGCGCCAGCAAGCAACTCAACACTGGTGAGTGGGGCCACGCACCGCTGCCTCTGAAAGTCGCTGCCGTCTCTCCGGCTGTCACCGCTGGCCGGGCCTGCAAGGCTTGCGGTTGGCCCATCTACAACCCCCGGCTGGGGTGGCGAAATCGAGCGACCGATCAACGCCAATTCTTTCTTCTCACCTTGCTTACCGATGCTGTCAGTCGAAACCGCTCTGTCGCACAAGGATTAGGTCGCCAAGAAAAGCTGTTGGGCCAATTAATACCCGTCAGGTAATCAATGTCAATGGGAAAAATGGAGCCGGGTGAGGGGATCGAACCCCCGACCTTCGGTTTACAAAACCACTGCACTACCGCTGTGCTAACCCGGCTTGGTTGCGGGGGCCGGATTTGAACCGGCGACCGAACGGTTATGAGCCGTTTGCTCTACCTGACTGCGCTACCCCGCGCGTCCCCAATACTGATGGCCACCGCGCCGGTCAAGCCGTGATTGCCGGGGCGCAGTCGTGACGCTAGGGTGGCCGTGTCTCCTATGGGGTTTGCCGCTAATGTCCGATAACGCTTCGTCCACCGCTTTTGATCCCAGCGCTCCACAAGACGAGCGCACGGATGCGCTGGGCCAGATGCAGAAATCCGCCATGAGCGGGCTTGGTTCGCTAATTCCCACCGATGAAGTGATGCCGGTCATCAATTTTATTCAAGATCAGATGGCCGAGGATGCGATGCGAAAGGCCATTAGCCCCAATGTTGTTCCGTTCCCATCGGAACGGTCGAAGAAGGGGGAGCGCGGTATGCAGTCGGTCTTTCTGGACGACTGGCAGCTTTCGATTCAGGGGGACTATTGGGAACGCCCATCGGCTCTTGGCTTCGATTCTCTGCGTGCAATGGTCGATCAGACGCCGATCTTGAATGCGGTGATCCTGACTCGCGTCCGGCAGGTGCAGCGCTTCTGCCGCGTGTCCGAGAAGAATGCCGACGCGCCGGGCTTTGAAATTCGGCATATCGACAAGAGCCACCAATTGGAGGGGGGGGAGCAGGAGTCGATCCAGCTTCTCAACCGCTTCATGATGAACTGCGGCTGGGAGTTCAACCCGCGCCGCCGTAAGATGCTGCGCCGCGACTCCTTCGCGCAGCTTATGGGCAAGCTGACGCGCGATTCGCTGACCTTGGATTCGGTTTGCATCGAAACCGAATGGAAACGCGACAAGCACCTCGGCATTGATGGCTTCTACCCGGTCGATGGTGGCTCGATCCGGCTCTGCACTGAACAGGGCTATCGTGGTGACGACGAAATTTTCGCTTTGCAGGTTGTGCAAGGGCGCGTGTCCACCGCCTATACCTATGAGGATCTGATTTACGAGCCGCGCAACCCGCGTTCCGATGTGCGGACCTGCGGCTATGGCCTGTCGGAAACGGAATTGCTTATCCGCGTCGTCACCGGCTTCCTGAACGCCTTGACCTACAACATCAAAGGATTCGATCAGAACGCAATTCCCAAGGGGCTGCTGCACTTGACCGGCAATTATGCCGAGGGTGATCTGAATGCCTTCAAACGCTACTGGAATTCGATGGTCAAGGGTGTGAACAATGCTTGGTCCTTGCCGGTGATGGTGTCGAAGGATCAGGAATCGAAGGCATCGTTTGAGAAGTTCGGCGTCGAGTTCAACGAGATGTATTTCGCCAAATGGATGACGTTCCTGACCTCCATCATTTGCGCGATTTACGGCATGTCGCCCTCGGAAATCAACTTCGATAGCTTCACCGGGGGTAGCACCTCGGCGCTGTCTGGTTCGGATACGGCGGAAAAGCTGGCGGCATCGAAGGATTCGGGTCTCCGTCCGGTCCTGTCCTATTTTGAGAACCTGTTTACCGATTACATCGTTCAGGATTTTTCGGACAAATACGTCTTTCGCTGGACCGGCCTTGATCCGCAAGACGCAAATCAGCGATTTGAGATGCGGAAGGCTGTCCTCACCGTCAACGAGGCGCGTGCGGAAGAAGGTTATGAGGCTATGGAAGGCCCCTTGGGGGGGGCGCCGCTCAATCCGCAATTGGTCGGGCCGTGGATGCAGCTCATGCAGGCGCAGCAACCGCAAGACTTCGGGCAGCCGGGCAGCGATGCACCGGGCGGTGAAGACGCAAAGCCGGAAGAAGGTGAAAGCGACACGGTTCAGGGCGAAGGTGAGGGCGAACAAACCGTGGCACGTGGCGCGGCGGAAGAGGGGCAGGCCGAACAGGAAGGCCAGAAAGTTGCCGCTGCGCCGTCCGCGCCGGAGGCGGAAGGTAGCGGCGAGGAACTGGATTTTGGTAAGGCCATGCCTTCGGTCTACGTGGTGGAGTGAGCATGAAGCCTGTAACCGCCCAACAGAAGCCGCCTGTCCCCGGTCGCAACGTGATCGACGGAGATGTGGTCTATTTCAACCATGCCAAGCATGGCCCACTCTCGGGGCGGGTGGCGTCCATCGGCACGCATGGCGTCACCGTGGAGCATGAGACGGGGGATGATGGCTATCACCGCGTCCTCTGGGATGATGTGCTGGGCCACAAGGAGCGCCGGGTCCGCAAGCTGACGCTGCTTGAACGCGGCGAGGACGGCGGCATTGCGGTTGATGAAGACGGCAAGCGCGTCTTTGTCGAAGGTGATCTTCCCGAAAGCGACACCGTAAAGCCGGCTGGTGATGATCTGCAAAAGGCCCATGCTGGACCGCACGCCCCGCTCTTGGTCGATATTGGTCATCTTCATGGGGAGGCGTGCGATTGCGCTCTGGAATCTCTCTACAAGGCGCTCTCGGATGATGATGGGCTGGCCCATGACATTTGGGAACAGCACCAGAACCCGTTCATTCGCGCGCTGGTCGAGAAATTCTCGGAACGCGGTCTGACCAAGCTGGCCAAGGTGCAAACGGATCTGGCTGGGTGGATGGCTGGCGAGTTCCATGTGCCATCCAAGGCGCCTATTGCCGTGCCGCCCGGCTTCATGGGCCGCTGGACGCAGGAAGAGCTTGAACTGGTCCGCATCTACCTCTCCAATATCCCCCCTGCGGAAATGACGCTTGATGATTGGTCGATGCTGATCAACTACATGGTCCAACGCTACTTGCCGCCAGAATCGCTCAATGAAGAAGCGGAATGGCTGGCGGTCAAGGCCGGGCTGATGGGCAAGGTGCAGGCCCATATGGGAGACGCATCGGCGGAAGTCGCAAGCGCGATTGCCGAGGCGCTTCCATCCACGGTTTCGGAGGCGGCGGTTATGTTCAATCTGTCCGATGCGACCGAGGCTATCCTTGACTACGGCGCGGCGCACGCCTGCGATGCGGTTGTGGCGCTGTCCGAAGGGGCGAGGCACCGGCTCAAGCGCGTGATCCTCGATCATGAGCGTCAAAAGCTGCTGGGGTCCGACCAGCCAGCCGGCACGCTGCAACAAAAGCTGTTCGATGAGTTTGCAACGCTCAACCGTGATTGGCGAAGGATTTCCGTCACCGAGGCGGGCGAAATGGCAAATCAAGGCGTGATCGCTTCGCTCGAAGTCGGCGCGACCGTGCGCCGCCTCGAAATGTACCGTGGGGCCTGCCCGTTTTGCCGCAAGCTGGATGGCCGGGTGTTCACTGTGGTTTCGCCATCGGACCCGGAAAAAGACGGGTGGAAAAGCGTCTGGCCCGGAAAAACCAACATCGGGCGCTCTGCCTCGCCGCGCAAGCGTGTGGGAACCGCGCTGGTCGAGCGCGAGGATAGCGAACGCTTTTGGCCCGCCGCTGGCGTCCAGCATCCGCATTGCCGGGGCCGGTGGGAGCCGATGCAGGCTGCAAAGCCCGGTCATGACAAGAATTTCGCGGCATGGCTTCGTAAACGCCTTGGCCAGATTGAGGGAGGGATGAATGCCAAAGGTTAAGCCGCTGATGCCGGGATTTATCGGCTTCAACTGTCCCGGTTGCGGAAATGTTCATACCATCAACATCGCCATGAATGGCTGGCGCTGGAATGGTGATACCGAGTGCCCGACTATCGAGCCTTCGATCCTGCATCGTAGCGGCCACCATATCACCGAAGCGCATGACGGCGAATGCTGGTGCAATTTCAAGACGCGATACGGGTACGAGCCAAGTTTCCATTGTGTTCGCTGCCACTCCTACGTGCGCGACGGCAATATCGAGTTCCTGCCGGACTGCTCGCATGAACTGGCGGGTCAAACGGTGCCGCTGTCCGAATATACCGGCGTGCGCCTCTGATGGATCGCTATCGGGCATGGCATGAGCCGACCAAGGCGCAGACCGACGCGGGGAACTATCGCAAGCGCGTGATCCGCTGGCGCGGCCTGTCGATCCGCATTGAGAACGAGCCGGGTTCGGTGCGCCTGTTCCGCAACCCGGACGGCTCGACCGGCGAGAAGCGGATGATTTGGCCCTACGGCTATATCGAGCGCACGACCGGCGTGGATGGCGATGAGGTCGATGTGTTCATGGGGCCGGAACCTGATGCCCCGATGGTCTATGTCGTTCACGCCCGGCGCAAGGGGCGCTGGGATGAATGGGACGAGGACAAGTGCATGTTGGGCTTCGCCTCGCGCGAAGATGCCGAGCGAGCTTTTCTGGCCTCCTATGACGATCCCCGGTTTCTCGGCCCTGTCACCGCTATGCCGGTGGCCGAGTTCATCGCCAAGGCGCGGGCCACCAAGGGCCACCCAGCGATGATTAAGTGCCTCCTTCTCTGGCGGCTCAAAAAATAGACTTGATTTACCTGTTGGGTAATGGCAAACACGCCGAAGTGACGCTTCGGAGTAATTTATGGCCGTTTTCCACACAAGGTCTGGCGATGTAAAAAGCCTGCTGAAAAAGCGCTTCACTCAACCGGAGTGGGCGATTTTTTTTGAGGTCGGTGATGCGACTGGTGGCCGCCAGTTGCGTTGGGCTGATGCTGTGGCCATGAACCTTTGGCCGTCGCGCGGGCTGTCCATTAACGGTTTTGAAATCAAGGTCAGCCGCCAAGACTGGCTGAATGAACTGAAAAACCCGGCCAAAGCGGAGGCTATCGCTAAGCATTGCGACTTTTGGTGGCTCGTAGCCGCCGAGGGCGTTGTTCGCGAAGGTGAATTGCCGGAAACGTGGGGCTTGTTCGAGGTCGGTGCTCGCGGCCTCATCATCAAAAAGCAGGCGCCGCGCCTGCCGGAACCGACGCTCACTCGCGCTTTCATGGCATCGCTGATGCGCCGCGCTGGCGAAGTCGATGATGCTCAACTGCGCTCTATGGTGGACGCTCGGATCGAAGGCGTCCACAAGCAAGCGCAGGAGCGGATTGACCGCGAGGTCAAGGAACACTCGCGCCAGCACAACGATCTGAAATCTGCTGTTGAAGATTTTGAGCGCGAATCCGGCCTGTCGATTAGCGGCTGGAAAGGCGGCAAGAAAATCGGTAAGGCTGTCTCCATTGTTGAGAAGCTGGGCGTTGGTTCCTCGTATGGCTCTGCCCGGCAGGCGCGCAACCTCGCGCGCAGCTTTGCCGACTCCATGGACAAGATTCTTGCCGATGTGGGCGATGAGGTTGAGGGAAGTGGTGATGACGAAATCTAAGGCTCAAAAGCGCTGGACTGCGCGCGTGTCGTATCGCCTCAACAAGGGCCTATCGATTTTGCACCATCAGTTCGACGAGTTCGCTGAACTTGGCGAATTTATCGAAAGTGGACCGCATTGGGACACGATCATCGGCGTGGATATCGTCCTCAATGCCCCTGATTTTCCGGCATTGACCGTGGAAAGTGCTGCGAAACTGTAATTGCCACGCGGCGGCGGCTCCCGCGTTATAGGTCGGCTGGGGTTTTACTCACCTCTGCAACGGGTGGCATCAGTGGGTTGCAGCCTACTGATCGGATAAGCCGACAACCGTCATTGTTCCCAAGGAGAAAAAGAATGTCTGCCATGAACACCAATGACTACAACGATGCCGAAGCGCAATCTTCCGACGACCGTCTGCGCCTGCTGATCGAGCGCATTGAACGGCTGGAAGAAGAGAAGAAGGGCATCAGTGACGATATCAAGGACGTCTACAACGAGGCGAAGGCGGTCGGCTATGACGTCAAGATCATGCGCGCGCTGATCCGCCTTCGCAAGTTGAAGCCGGATGACCGCCGCGAGATGCAGCACTTGATCGACGCTTATTCGGCGTCGTTGGGCATGGCCTGATCGCGGCCAGCAAGAAGGATTCTCTCGATGACCCAATTCAATCGCAAGCGCTTCATGAAGGCGCTGGAAATGGCGCAGGACTCGATGCACCGGGGCCGGGGTACGATCCCTATCCTCTATGACGCGCATCTGGTGTCGGATGGCGAGGCGATGGTGATGGAAACCACCGACCTCAATAACTCCATGACCATCGAATTGCCGGTGGAATGGTGTGGGCAGGCATTTGAATGCACGCTTCCCAGCCCCAAACGCGTTCGCGCGTCTCTGGCAGCGCTGGACGCTGAAATCGTCTGTCTCGATGTGGATGAAGAAGAGGAAGCTATTACGGTTGCCTCGGGGCGCATGTCGTTCAAGTTCATCGGCAAGAAGCCCCACGACTTTCCTGCCATGGCCCGCATCGCGGCCCCGGCATTCTCGGCGGACCTCGGCGCGCAGGAATTGAACCAGATTGCCCGCGTCATCGGGGCGTGCAGCCAAGAGGAAACGCGCTATTACCTCAAGGGGATTTGCGTCCGCAAGGTTTCGGACTGGAACTACCAGTTTGCCGCCACGGATGGCCACCGGCTGTATGTCGTGGAAATCCCGCTGCCGAACGCAACGGGCCGCATCCCCGATGGCACGATCATTCCTTACGAATGGTTGAAGATCGCCCTGTCTCGCTTCCCCAAGGCGAAGGAAGGGGCGAAGCTGTCCTATGGACCTGTCGTGGCCCGCAACGATCCTGAACCGACGCTGGCTCCGAATAACCCTTTGGCTGCGCGCATCGCTCTTTCTGGTGACTTTGATGGCTTTTCCGCCACTCTCACCGGAAAGCTGATTGATGGCACCTACCCAGACTACACGCGCGTCATTCCGCAAGGTCAGACGCATATGATCCGGGTCAAGCGCGTCGAACTGATGCTTGCCATCGCTGCGCTCTCGCCTATGTCGGATAGCAAGAAGGTCAGGGCGGTCAAACTCACCACCAGCCCCGGCCTGCTCAAGATTAGCCTGAAAAGCGTTGATCTTGGTGAAGGCTCGATTGATCTGCCGGTTGAGCATAACCTCGACGGGCGGGGATACCAGTTTGGTGTCAATGGCAATTACCTGCGCCATGCGCTTGCGATGATGCGCGGGGACGAGGTGGAAATGTATGTCGATCCTACGTCAGCCGTGGCCCCCATCCTGTTGAAAAGCCCGACCGACACCACGTTCTCCATCACTTTGATGCCGATGCGGTTTTAAGCCTTCCGATCTTTTGCGGAGACAGCGCTGGCGGAAACGCTGGCGCTGTTTTTGTTTCTGGCAGGTAAATTGCGCTTGCAATCCGTTACCGAAAAGGTAAAGTGCAGGTCAAGGCGGTTGTGACGCCTTGGCCCGCGCCTCGGGGGAAATCAGGGGCAAGGATTTGAGCGATGAATGACGCTCGCAAGATACCCGATGCTATCAAAAACGCCCTCGAAGAAACCGGCCTGCCCTATCAGGCTGTCATCGGTCACGGTCATTTCAAGATTTTCCTCTCCGGTCATCTTGTGGGGGTGACCGGGCGCGGTGGCAAGCGTGGGGCTGTCCGTGCGACCCGCAACGTGATCGCGCAAATCCGCCGTGCCTGTCGGGAGATTCGCAATGTCTGAACGGCTCAAGATCATCCTGATTGTGCTGGGATTCCTGATCGTTGCTGGCATCGCCGGCAACTCGGATTACGAGGATGCGAAGCGCGAAGAACAGGCTTATTGCGATAGCGCCAAGGCCGGGGAATCCCCGGCCTACCGCGACGACATTGATTGCGCGGAGGTGGATCATGCCCAATAAGGTTTACGTGAAGATCGGCGGGCGCGCCCATCAGCGGTGTGACGTTATTCGGTTGGAGTTCTGGAACGGCGCCCCTGTTCTGCGGATGCGCGACGCGACGTCTGGCGGCTATGCCCATATGGACGTCGATGCTCTGCGCGCCTTGGCGGAACAATTGACATCTGCTGCCGATCAGATGGAATCCAATGCGGCGGCGTTGGCCGACCAGTTGCTCAAGAAAGTGATGGAGAAAAAGGGTGGTGTTTGAAGTGACCGAAACCGAAGGCCGCGTGATGCAAAACCATCCCAATCGTGGCCGAATCGCTGTGACGCTGGGTGATGGCTGGCGGGAATTTACCCACCAGCTTCTTAATTGCAAAATGCTTGGCGTCGTCGCCTGCGGCGACAGCCAAGGCGCTTTGGCAAAACATAGAAGCGGTCGTTATTGCATGGTAACAAAGGATATTGTCACCACTCACTTGCCCAGTGGGAAGGTGGAGGCCGCATTGCGCGCGGCGCGCTCCGCCTAATGGGACACAGGGGCGTTGCAGCGATCAGCGAACGCGAATTGGATGGCCTGACGGCAAAGATGGTGAGTGGCCGGGTCCGCGTCACTGCGACATGCGTGTTATGTGGCAAAGATCAGCATTGGGACACGGCTACGGTTTTTGACCACAGCGCCATGGTGGCCAAAGTCCGGCGCACTGGATGGAAAACGGGGCGTGGCAAGGTGGCCTGTCTGCCCTGCCAGAACAAGAAAAAGGAGAAGAACGTGAGCAAGCCTGTCGCCGCCGCGCCCGCCGTGGTCGCCGTCTCAAATGAAGCTGCCGACGCAGCCATGCCCAAGGTTGTGGCCAGCGAAGCCGCCAAGCGCGCAAAACGCATGGCCTACATGGCATTGATCGACTATTACGATGATGCGGCCAAGCGATATAAGCCCGGTCACTCGGATGCGTCGATTGCGGCAGAAGTCGGATGCGCCGAAGTGGTTGTTGCGAAGATCCGCGAGGACGATTTTGGACCGCTCGGCACGCCGACCGAAATCACGCAACTGATTGCCGAATTGGGGCAGGCCCGCGCGCAGGTGGCACGGCTGCGCGAAGAAGGTGCCGGCCTGATCGCCAAGATCGAAGTCATCTGCAAATCCGTCACCGCACTCGAACAGCGTTTCTCGGCGGCTTGCGTCAAGAATGGATGGAAGCAATGAGCGCCGTCCAGTGGAGCGCGGGGCAGGAACATGCCTTGCGCGAGGTGGCCCAATGGCACGCGCAATGTATGGCGGAGCGCCGCGCCAGCCGCCGTCTGTCGCGGCAAATCTTCCGCGTGTTCGGGTTTGCTGGTGTCGGCAAGACTAAGCTGGCCAAGAGTTTTGCCGATGATGTGGGGGGAGACGTTTTTTACGGCGCTTTCACCGGCAAGGCGGCGCTTCAACTTCGCAAGGCTGGATGCCTCGGCGCATCGACCATTCATGCGCTGATTTATTCGGTCAAGAAAAACCCCAAGACCGGGGAAACCAAGTTCAAGCTGAACATGGATTGCGGGCTGGATAAGGCCGCGCTGCTGGTGATTGATGAAGTCTCGATGGTGGACGAGGAATTGGCACGCGACCTGCTCTCGTTTGGATGCCCGGTGCTGGTGCTGGGTGATCCAGCGCAGCTTCCCCCGGTGAAAGGGACAGGCTTTTTCATCGCCGCCGAACCCGATGTGATGCTAACCGAAGTCCACCGGCAGGCGCTCGACAACCCGATTGTCCGTATGAGCATGGATGTTCGAGAAGGGCGCGGCCTGCAACCCGGAACCTATGGCAAGAGCCGCGTGATCCTTCGCCAGACTGCCGACCCGGATGAATTGCGCGAATTGGTGCTTGAAGCCGACCAACTCATTTGTGGCCTGAACCGGACGCGGGTGGCGTTCAACAATCGCATCCGCTCACTCAAGGGCCTGTGCGGCGATGCCCGGCGCTGGGAGCCTTCTGCTGGTGACCGCGTGATCTGCCTCAAGAATGATCGCGAGAAGGCGATTTTCAACGGCGGCATGTGGAACGTCGATAAGGTCACGCCGACAACAAATGCGTTTCGTTTGCTGGTGTCATCGCTCGATGAGAAGCGCGCGCCGCTCCATGTGTCGGTGCGCGAAGAGTTCTTTATCGGCAATGACAAGGAACTAGACTGGCGCATCAAGAAGCAAACCGACCAGTTCACGTTCGGCTGGGGCATTACCTGCCACAAGGCGCAGGGTTCGGCTTGGGACAATGTGATCGCCTTTGACGAGGGGGCGGCATTTGGCGACGCCAGCGACAAGTGGCTCTATACCGCCTGTACGAGGGCCGCAGAAAAACTGACGTTGGTGCTGTGATGGCAACTGAACGCGAGAAGATCGCCGCGCGCATCCGCGCCCTGCGCGCCAAGACGGTCGAGAACGGCTGCACCGAAGAGGAAGCAGTCGCCGCTGCCGCCAAGGTGGCGGAATTGCTCGAAGCCTACAACATGACCGTGGACGAGGCTGAAATGCGCGAATCGCCTTTCAGCCATGCAAAGCACGATCAAGAGGATCAGGTGGGGACGCGCTGCCTCTGGAAAATTGCGCTCGGCATAGCCAAGGTGACTGGTGTGCGAAGTTTCACTTCGCAGCCCGGCGTGTTCCCTGTCGAGGTGTGCTTTTTCGGTTTCGCGCATGAGGTGGAAATCTCGGGCTACCTGCTCGACATTTGCGCCAATGCGCTGCGCCGGGAACAGGCCCGCATTCTGGATGGCTCTCCGGCTGCTGTGACGCCGCGCCAGCGCAAGAAGCTGCTCCCCTTCCTTGATGGCATGACCGATAGGCTGTATCGGCGGCTTGTCGATATGGCCCCTAAGCGCCCGACCGGGACCGGCCTTGTCGTCTTGCGTGACGATCTGATCGCCCGCGCGATGGAAGACGCGGGGCTGAATGTTGGGTGCGGACGCGGCATTCCCAGCCGCTCGGCATTCGATAGCTACCGGGATGGCCAGCGCGCCGGGGACAAGGTGAGTTTGAACTCTGGCATTGCCTCTCATGGTGGCTCTGCCGGTTTTATTGGAAGGAATTGATGATGGAGGATCGCATTTTGTCGATTCTGTCGGCATACGTATACCCGCCTCAACTTTCAGCTTTCAACGCCGGGGAAGGGCTTTTGACAGAATTGAAGATCAATCCGTTCGATTTGGCATATACGCTCCCACTTCGGCTCGAAGAGGTTTTCGACATTGAAGAAATCCCCGGAACCGAAATCGATTCTTGGGAAACTGTCGATGATATTGTCCGCTCTGTTCAAAAACTTACCAAGGAGAACGCTTTTGTCTGATGCTCTTTCGATTCTCGACGCCGCTGCACAACACATGCGGGACCGGGCCATTGCTTATGACCAGCCGGAAGGAGAGCGCTCGATGGGTAGGGTTGTGGCTGCGTTTAATGCCATCACCGGCCATTCGCTGACGGAATCGGAGGGGTGGCAGTTCATGTCGATCCTCAAGAATGTTCGGGCCTTTGCGGGGTCGGAGCCTCATCGGGACAGCCTTGAGGACAACGTGGCCTATGCCGCCCTGATGGCGGAAGCGGCGCTGCTTCGGGGGTAAATGGTATTTGATGGGTTTTTGATTCCGGTAGCCCTGCACTATCAAAAAGTGCAGGGCTTTTTGTTTGCGTGTCGTTTCCTTCTTGACTGTTGCGTAAATTAACGTACATGAAATGTCGTATCGCAAAGCCAAGGAGAAGGCTGTGAAGGAAGATGATCCCGCCCCTGATGGGGTAGACGTTAAGAGCCTGCTTGATGCTGGCCACATCTATTCCCCCAGATTCCGTAGCAGCCATTGGCTCCCGTGCGCGGGGACTTGCTGCCATGCCGTGCATGATGATTTTGGCGTTGGCTTTCACCAGTGCAGTCACAAAGCTAAGGTGAAGCGGACGGTCAAGTGGCATGGCAAAGCTATCGAAGCTGAATACTGCGCCACTCATGACCCGGTGAAGGTTAAGGAGCGCAGGGACGCGCGTGATGCCAAGTGGCGCGCGGAATGGGAGGCAAAGAATAAAGCTATTGCCGAAAGTCGGCGCAAGCAAAACCTTCAAATCGAGGCCCTCGAAGCCATAAAACAAATTGCAAAGGGCCACAACGACCCGCGCTCGCTCGCGCTGGAAGTGCTGGCCAGCCATGGAGAAGAACTTTGACCAATCCCCGCCTGTTGACCGAACTGCGCTCGGCGTCCGTGAACGCCATGGAAACTGCGCTCGCCAAGGCCAAGGGGAAATAGGTCATGCACTGGCACGTTTGGTATATCCGCAATTTGAGACTGGCCCGATTTTTGGCAATGCTTGTCTCTGTGCCGATAGGCGTCACAGCTATCGCTTGCGCTATTGCAAGTGCGTTGCGGTAAATAATTTGGAGGAAATCATGCGTAATGGTTTCGCAACTCACCGAGATATGGTCGAGTGGTCTAATGCTTTGATGGGTTCTCGTCCGGCGGATATCGTGATCGGGAGCGATTATCTTCACCGCTGGTATGTCATCCCGCGCAACCCGTTCTGCAACGTCTATCTGCACAAGTTTTATCGCGGCGACGCGGACCCGGAAATGCACGACCACCCTTGGGACAACCGAAGCTATGTGCTGGAAGGCTCGTACCGGGAGCAGACGCCGACCGGCGATTTTGTACGCCGATCCGGTGATGTGATCGAGCGCAAAGCGGATGCTCTGCATCGGATCGAAGTCATGGGGCGCGGCCCGGTTATCACCTTGTTCTTTACCGGCCCCAAGGTCCGTGATTGGGGCTTCATGTGCGCCGATGGCTGGATGCCGTGGGAGTCGTTCATCAAACAGCGCTACGGCGCGAAGTGAAGGGAATATATGCGTGTCGGAGGAACTGACTAAACGAAACCGGCAGGTGCTCGAACTGGCGGCGGCGGGGCTTACCTCTGCCGAAACGGGCGAACGCCTCGGGATTAGCGGGCGCACGGTTGAAATTTTTCGCGCGCAAGCGATTAAGCGCCTCGGCGGGAAAAATCTGCCCCATGCCGTGTGGCTCTATCAGGATCGCTTGCGTACCGAGGCATTGAACGACCTGTTCTATATCTGGTCGGGCGAACACAACGCCTATTGGCGTTCTAAAGGCAACGGTTACACGGTTCGGATCAGCCGGGCCGGGGTGTTCGCGCGGGAGGACGCCGAAGCCATCCTGCGCGGTATCGGGCCGGAAAAGAGGCTGGAAATGGAGCCGGTTCTGGACGCGGTGATCGAAATCCACAAGGGGCTGCCCTTGGCCGTTCGGCTCTAAAATATACCAAATAGATAAAGTTTTATGTTGCTGCGATGCGCGAACCAACTTATACACAGGGATAAGGAATGCGCTAGCCCAAGGAGATTGCCATGAATAACCCCGTCCAAAAGCGTTATGAGTTTACCGGCGTCACGCGGGATTTTTTTGGCCGCACACTGCGGCAAATTCGTTCCTTGGTGGCCATTGCCGCCCTCGGTGTTTCGCCCGGCGATATTGGCGGTTGGATCGAAAATGAAGCGAATTTTCCGCACAATTCCGTCGCATGGATTTTCCCGAACGCGCAAGTTTGTGGGAAGTATTCAGTTATCTGGGGCGGCACCATCAGGGGCGGCACCATCAGGGGCGGCACCATCAGGGGCGGCACCATTGAGGGCGGCACCATTGAGGGCGGCACCATCTGGGGCGGCACCATCTGGGGCGGCACCATCAGGGGCGGCACCATTGAGGG
>Ga0228698_1000082_pt1 | contig 88541 bp, 77 predicted proteins | sample McNCre117_Aug_MG_FD_178015 | JGI IMG/M metagenome (GOLD analysis project Ga0228698, IMG submission 178015) | Freshwater microbial communities from McNutts Creek, Athens, Georgia, United States - 1-17_Aug_MG | ecosystem: Environmental > Aquatic > Freshwater > Creek | place: USA: Georgia...
CAAAATCACTCTTTTGAAGTACCCCGCTGTGATCAGCAGAGCCTCGAATTATAGCACGCTTTTTTTGAAGCCGTCGATCAGAATTTTTTATCTTCTCATCAACTTCAACTAGCGTTGCTGCGAGGGAGGAAAGTATACACGGTTTTTCAGTCTTGATGAATACGATCAAACGAGAGCATCAAGCAAGCAGGTCCCGCTTCCACTGGAGCAGCCTCTTAATATTTGACAGGATCTGATAATTCCATGCTTGCGTCACCCTGGTACAGGGGCGCCCTCACCCTAACCCACATATATATGGCACTGATCACCGCAACAGACCTCCAACATGCTTTTGGCCATGTGGCTCTGTTGGATCATGCAGATTTTTCGCTGCAAGAGCAGGAAAGAGTGGGTTTGGTGGGCCGCAACGGTACGGGAAAGTCATCGTTGTTGAAACTGCTGGCAGGCGAATTTCAGCCTGATGGTGGGCGAGTGCAGATTCAGAACGGCGTCAAACGGGTGTACGTGGCACAGGAGCCCGTTTTAAATCATGGAGAGACCGTCTTTGATAGCGTCAGCCACGGAGTGGCAGAAGCAAAGGCGGTCCGAGACCGGTTGCTTCAGCAGGATTTGCAACACGGAGATCACGATGCACTCCATGCCCAGATCGAACTTCTGGATGCTTGGAATTGGGAACAGCGAGTGAGTGAGGCGGTTGAACGTCTTTCTTTGCCCGCACAAACCATGATTGGGCAACTCTCTGGCGGCATGAAGAAGCGGGTGGCGCTCGCCCAGGCCTTGGTGGCACTTCCAGACGTGCTTCTTTTGGACGAACCCACCAACCATTTGGACCTGGCATCGATTGAATGGCTGGAATCGCTCTTGAAGGGGTACAAAGGCAGCCTGATCGTGATCAGCCATGACAGAGCCTTTCTGGACAACGTGGCCACGCGGGTAGTGGAGTTAGACAGGGGGGTTTTGCGCAGCTTTGACGGTAACTTCACCCGCTACCAAGGACTGAAGGAAGAGCAGCTGGAACAGGAAGCCGTGATTCAAGCCAAGGCGGACAAATTGCTGGCTCAGGAGGAAGTGTGGATCCGCAAAGGTGTTGAAGCACGACGCACGCGCGCTCAAGCCCGAATTGCAAGATTAGATGCTTTGCGCCAAGCCCGGGCGGCCAGACGCGATGCGGTCGGAAGGGTCAAACTCGACCTGGCCCGAGGCGATAGCAGCGGAAAGATCGTGGCCGAACTGGAAGATGTCAGCAAAGGCTTTACCGCAGACGGTCAAACCAAGACTGTGGTGCAACACCTGAGCGCCACCCTGTTGCGCGGCGACAAAGTGGCGTTGATGGGCCCCAACGGAGCAGGAAAAACCACGCTGCTGAAACTGATTCTGGGCGAACTCCAACCAGACACCGGAGTGGTGAAGCAAGGGACACAACTCAGCGTGGCCTACTTTGATCAGTTGCGCGACCAGATTGACCTGGACGCCACGCTGGAAGATTTCATCAGCCCAGGCAGTGAGTGGATCGAGATTGGCAACAAACGCACCCACGTGCGCAGCTACCTGGGTGACTTCTTGTTCTCGCCTGCACGAGCGCATTCACCAGTGCGCACGCTTTCCGGTGGCGAGCGCAGTCGACTGCTATTGGCACGACTCTTTGCCCGTCCGGCCAATGTGCTCGTTTTGGATGAACCAACCAACGATTTGGACATTGACACCCTGGAATTGCTGGAAGATTTGCTGGCCCGATACGAAGGGACCGTGTTCCTGGTCAGTCATGACCGGCGATTTGTGAACAACGTCGCCACCAGCATCCTGGCCGCCGAGGGTGATGGACGCTGGCGCATGTACGAAGGCAACGTGGAAGACTGGTTGACCCAATCGCAACGCGTCGCGGAAACAACGGCCAAAGACAAAACAACCAGCAGCTCCCCCGCTTTGACCGCCACCGTACCGGTGAACCATGCCCCCCCTGAACGCAAGCGCAAGCTCAGCTACAAAGAGCAGCGGGAATTGGAAGCGTTGCCGACTCTCATTGACGCATTGGAAGCCGAGCAAGCCACCATTGACACCAAGCTGGCCGACGGACAACTGTTTGTGCAAGCTCCTTTAGAGGCCGCGCAGCTGTGCGAGAGGCGGGCCACCATTGATGACGAGCTGCTGGAAGCCATTGGACGCTGGGATGAACTCGGTTCAATTGCAGGCTAGTCACCTTTTTTCCAAGCCAGACTGCTTAACCACCCTCCGCCTTGCTCTAATGGAGCCAAACGCCAATCGTCCTGCTGAACAATGACCGCTCCGAGCTCTACAGACCGACGTGAACTGCAAGCTGCCTTGCAGGCCGAAAGGCAACGCGCCGCGGATCTCGAGAAACGCATACACCTGCTTGCAGCTGAATTGGCCGTCGTACGCGGCGCAGCACAGGATGCATCTACCAGCCAAATGCTGATTGAAGAGGCCTTGGATGACACCCGGAGTCGCCTCGCACTCGCCATGGATGCTGCTCAACTGGGGCTTTGGGAATGGACCTTGCAAACAGGGCGAGTGTTTGTAAACGCACAATGGTCTGCCCTGATGGGTGACGTGATGATGGAGTCTGAGTACGGTGTGGACCACTTATTGGAGCGAATTCACCCGGATGACCTGCCTGCTCTGAATGAGCGACTCCAAGCAGTGACAGAGGGCATCGAAACACGCTACAGAGTTGCATTTCGCATCCGACGGTTTGACAGACGTTGGCTATGGATGGAAAGCCACGGAATGGGCGTAGATTTAGACCATGCTGGACGCCCGTCACGTTTGGTCGGTGTGAGCGCCGACATTTCTGAACGCAAACAGCTATTGCACGCCACCAACGCTGCGCGCAAAGAAGCAGAGGCTGCCAACCGTAGCAAATCGGAATTTCTGGCCAACGTCAGCCATGAAGTACGAACTCCGCTCAATGGAGTAATTGGGCTCATTCGCCTGCTGACCGACTCACGGCTGGATGACCAGCAGCGCCATTGGCTCAAGCTGATGGACGACTCGTCTCAAACCCTGTTGGCACTGCTGAACGACGTGTTGGATCTTTCAAAAATTGAAGCGGGTCGCATGGACGTGGAGCAAGTGCGCTTCAACTTGCCAGAAACCATCGATCAGACCTGTGCTCCTCTGGTTGCCCAAGCCAGTCAAAAAAATCTGGAGATAACAGCTGACATTCATCCAAACACGGCGGAATGGGTATTGGGCGACCCGACCAAACTGCGCCAAGTACTGATCAATTTGCTATCCAACGCATTGAAGTTCACGCCAACTGGCGGCTCGATCCACATCACAATCTGTCCGGTCAAAGGCGACAACATACAGTTTGAAGTGAAAGACTCTGGCATCGGAATTGCCCCGGAGCAACAGCAGAGGGTATTCCAGGCCTTCACCCAGGCAGATGCATCAACCACCCGCAAATACGGTGGCACAGGCTTGGGGTTGGCCATCTCCGCTCGACTGGTGGAGCTAATGGGAGGCAAGCTGCAGCTTGAAAGCGCCATTGGCCAAGGCTGCCGCTTTTTCTTTGAATTGCCTCTGCCTGTCAGCACTACCCACTATCACACCGGTAGTGGACCATTGAGTGCCCCTTTAGAGCTGGAGCATCTGGCTCAACAAGACTCGGTCTTCAAAGGTCTGCGGGTATTGGTCGCTGAGGACCATCCCATCAACGAATTACTGATGCGGGAGCTGCTGAAAAAGCTGGAATGCCACACCACCGTGGCCCGCAACGGACTGGAGGCCATCGCGCTTTGGAAGCAAGGGAGCGTGGATTTGGTGTTGATGGACGTCCAAATGCCCGAATTGAATGGACTGGACGCCACAACCGAAATCCGTGCGCTGGAAAACAACGGATTTTGCCCACCCGACTCACTGCACCACACACCCATTGTGGCTGTGACAGCCAATGCCATGTCAGAAGACGCCAAGCTATGTCTCGCTGCGGGAATGGATACCTACACATCCAAACCCGTTAGCCCCCAGGCTCTGACCCAGGCCATGAGCAGGGCATTGGAACTGGCTAAGCAGTGGGTGCCGAAAGCCCCATCTGCCTCCATTCACCTGACCCATCCAACCGCTTTGACCAACGGGAAACCAGCGCCATCTCCTCTGCAAGTAGACAAGTTGCGCCATCGCCTGGGCGAAAGCGACGAAGCCTTGGCACATGTAGCCCGTACATCGACCGAGCACCTGCGTCAACACATGGCAGCCCTGACCCAAGCCATGACGCAACAACAGCAGGCCAACGCCGTTCAACAGGCTCATGCCCTGAAGCTGGTGCTGGCCAGCCTCACCGCCGACCGGGCAGCCGCCTTGTGCAACGGGCTGGAAACCGCCGCCCTCAAAGGAGATTGGGCGCTGTTTGGCAGAGCTTTTCCGGTGTTCCAAGCCGAACTGTCCCGGCTGGAAGCCACACTGACTTCGTTTGCCAAACCCTGAAAGCCACCCCGTGCATGCGGGAACAGGCATTCAGCGCCGAAGCTGGTCACGCAGCGTCTGAAACACCCCCCAGAACACCGCGTCTTGCGTGGTTGCGAAATTGATGCGCATGAGCGTGCTCGGGGTACGCCCCGCGTGGAACAGTGCGCCCGGTGCCAGCAGGTACCCCTGATCCAGCATGCGTTGGGCCAGCAGTTCGGTGTCCACACCAGCGTCCACCCAGCCGAACAGCCCCACCGGCTCGGCCACAAACCGGCAACCGGCCGCCAGCGCCAGCTTGACACTGCGGCTGCGGGCCGCGTCCAGCCGGGTTCGCATGCGTTCGGCATGGCGGCGCAACTGGCCCTGCTCGATGCACAGCGCCAGTGCTTTTTCCAGCAGGCTGGGCGTGGTGAGGGTGCCCAGCAACTTGGTATCTACCAAGCGCTCCACCAGGTCGGCCGGAGCAGTTAGGTAGCCCACCCGCCAACTGGGTGCCAGCAACTTGGCAAACCCACTGACATACAGGGTGCGCTGCAGCCCATCGAGGGCACACAAGCGGGTGGCGTGGGGTGGTGCCAGGTGACCGTAGGTGTCGTCTTCCACCACATGAAAATGGTGCAGATGGGCCAGTTGCAACAAACGGTGTGCATGCGACGGGCTAAGGCTGTAGCCCGTGGGGTTGTGCAACACGCTCACGCTCACCAACAACTTGGGCGCCTGACCGGTGGGGGAATGCGTGCAGTAGCGGGCCATCACATCCAAGTCAGGCCCCTGTGGGCCACGCGGCACCGGAAGAATGCGCATGCCCAGGGCATCCAGCCGCGCAAACTCCACCGCCCAGCCGGGTTCTTCCACCATCACCGCATCGCCCGGGCTCAACAGCGTGCGGCTGACGACGTCCAGCGCGTGGGTGGCCCCCACGGTGGTGAGGATTTGCGATGCGGGCGCGTCGATCGACAAGCCGCGCAGCCGCTGGCTCAGTCCCTGGCGCAAGCCCATGTCGCCCATGGGCTCGCCATAGTTCAGCGATGCATCCTGCACCGCCGCCGAAGCCGCCACTTTGCGCAGGGCCGCAGGCAAGAAGCTGTTGGCCATCCAGTCGGCAGGAAACAAGCCCATACCGGGTTGCGGTTTGTCGCTGATGGGGTGAAACATGCCCCGAATGAGTGCCGTGGCGTTGACAGGCGGCCGCGCAACTGGGGCCAATGGGGCTCCTGATGAAACTCCTATTTCATGAGCACTCAATCCAATTAAATTGAGCGACGAGAGGCTTTTTTGTTCAAATTCCCGAACAAAATACCCCTTGCGGGGTTGCGCCTCGACCAACCCCCAGGCCAGCAACTGGTCGTAAGCCGCCACCACCGTGGACGGGTTGACGCCCTGGGTGCGCGCGGTTTCTCGCACGCTAGGCAAACGGGCACCAGCGGGCAAAAGGCGGTCGCGGATGCGGCCCGCCAGCCGCTGGGACAACTGCTCGGTGAGGGACTGCCCCGGTGTCTTCAACAACAACACACACCTCCTGAAAAGACCGGCAAACACAGGATGGAGATCGCCGCAGATGCTGTGCTGCAACGCCCACCCACACAGCACACATTCTGCACCCATCATCTGTATGGCTTGTGTATGGATATTGCCGCTACAGTGAACACCCTTCACACCCACCACCATGACCACCGCCGAACTCTCTGCCCTGCTGTTGCTGGCCACCGCCGCCAGTTTCACGCCAGGGCCCAACACCACGTTGTCCACCGCGTTGGCTGCCAACCGGGGGCTGCGTGGTTCCCTGCACTTTGTGTGTGCGGTGCCCGTAGGCTGGGGGGCGTTGTTTGCCCTTTGCGCGCTGGGCTTGGGGCAGGTGGTGCTGTCGGTGCCGGTGTTGCGAGGCGGCATCTGGCTGGTGGGTACCGGCTATTTGCTGTGGCTGGCAGGTCGGCTGGCGCGGGCCTCACAACTGGCCGAGGCCGACCCGGCACGCCTGAACGTGACCTTCTGGCAAGGCGTGGCCCTGCAGTTTTTGAACATCAAGGCCTGGATGCTGGCCCTCACCGTGGTGGCCGGATGGATTGCTGGCCAACCCGACGCCACCGAGCGCACCGGGCAGGTGCTGCCAGTGATGATGGCCTTTGGTCTGGTGAGCAACCTGGCTTACGCCGCCCTGGGTGCGTTGCTGCGCGATTGGCTGCAAGGCCCGTGGAACGACGGGCAGCCCACCCATCGACGGCTGCGTGGTTTCAACCGCACCATGGCATTCGCACTGGTGCTCACGGCCCTCTGGATGGCCCTGGGATTCCTGGCATGACCACCCGCCCCCACACCCCGACCGATGCCGAAGTGACCCGTGGCCTGTGGCTGGGCCTGGTGGGGGTGACCGTGTTCGCCCTCACCCTGCCCATGACGCGCCTGGCCACCGGTCCCGCTGAGGCCCCCCAGTTGTCGGCCTGGTTCATCACGTTTGCCCGCATCGTGATCGCTGGTACCTTGTCGGTTACCTTCCTGACCCTCACCCGCTCCCGCTGGCCACGGCGCGCGCATTGGCGCCCCTTGTTTCTGGCCATGCTCGGCAATGCGCTGGGCTTTCCATTGCTGCTGGGCCTGGCGTTGCGGGAAGTGCCCTCCGGTCACGCGGCGGTGTTGACCGCCCTGCTGCCGCTGGCCACGGCGGCATTGGCCGCCTGGCTGCTGCACCAGCGGGCCCGGTTGGGCTTTTGGCTGTGTGCCTTGCTGGGTAGCTCACTGGCCGTGGCCTTTTCGGTGCTGCGGGCTTGGCAACAGGGGCATGGACTGACCCTGACCTGGGCAGACGGCCTGCTGTTGGGCGCAGTGGCTTCAGCGGCGTTCGGGTACATCCAGGGAGCCAAAGTCACGCCCCACCTGGGGGCCGAACGCGTCATTTGCTGGATGTGCGTCATGGCTTTGCCGGCCGCCCTGCCCGCCGCGCTGCTGACCTGGCCTGAAGCCAGCATTCGCACCGCATCGTGGTGGGCCTTGGGCTACACCGGCATGTTTTCCATGTGGGCCGGTTTTTTTGCCTGGTTCAGAGGACTGGCCATTGGGGGGGGCGCTGCGGGTGAGCCAAGTGCAGCTGCTGCAGCCTTTCATCAGCATCCTGGCGGCCACCGTGCTGCTGGGCGAGCCACTGGAAGCCCTCACCCTGGGCTTTGCCCTGGCTGTCGTGGCCACCGTGGTGTTGGGCAAGAAACTGGCGACGCCCACCGGCTGAAGCCTGTGCCCCGACGACGACAGACCCTCGCCCGCAAATACACGATCATTCACCCATTCACGAACCGTCGAAAATCAGGCATTCCGTTTTGAAGGAGACCCCATGAGCTGGAAACTGGCCCAACGCGCCGACAAGATGAACCCGTCCGTCATCCGCGAAATCCTGAAGGTGACCGAAAAGCCCGGCATCATCAGTTTTGCAGGTGGCCTGCCCTCGCCCCAGACCTTCCCGGTCGAGGCCATGCAAGAAGCCACCAACAAAGTGCTGAGCCAGGACGGCCGCAGTGCCCTGCAGTACGCTGCCAGCGAAGGTTACGGCCCGCTGCGCGACTGGGTGGCTCATGATCTGAAAAAGCAGGGCATGTCAGTCGACCCCGACCAGGTGCTCATCACCACCGGCTCGCAGCAGGGCCTGGACCTGGTGGCCAAAATCCTCATCGACGCAGGCAGCCGCATCCTGGTGGAAACACCCACCTACCTGGGTGCCCTGCAGGCCTACACACCCATGGAACCCACGGTGGTCAGCGTGGACAGCGACGACGAAGGCGTGGATGCCACTGACCTCCGAGCCAAAGCGGGCAGCGGCGCTGACGCCGCACGCTTTGTGTACCTGCTGCCCAACTTCCAGAACCCCACCGGCCGCACCATGACCGAAGAGCGCCGTGCGGCAGTGGCCAAAGTCGCCATCGAAACCGGCCTGCCCATCATCGAAGACAACCCCTACGGCGACCTGTGGTTCGATGCGCACCCACCCGCCTCGCTGTCCTCGCGCAACCCCGAAGGCTCGGTGTACCTGGGTTCGTTCTCCAAAATTCTGGCGCCGGGTCTGCGCCTGGGTTTCCTGGTGGCACCCAAGGCGCTGTACCCCAAGCTGCTGCAGGCCAAACAAGCGGCCGATTTGCACACGCCCAGCTTCAACCAGCGCATCGTGGCCGAGGTGCTGAAAGACGGCTTCATTGACCGCCATGTGCCCACCATCCGAGCGCTGTACAAAAGCCAGTGCGAGGCCATGCTGGCCGCGCTGGAACGCGAGTTTGGCCACACCGGCCATGGTGGCGGTGACCACAGCCTGCAATGGAACCGCCCCGCAGGCGGCATGTTCTTGTGGACGCGACTGCCCGCAGGACTGGACGCCGTGCAGCTGCTGCCCAAAGCTGTGGACCACAACGTGGCCTTCGTGCCCGGCTCGGCCTTCTACGCCGACCACGCCGACCCGCGCAGCATGCGCCTGTCCTTCGTGACGGCCACGGTCGAGCAGATCAACACCGGTGTGGCAGCCCTGGCCGCCACCATCCGCGAGGCGCAGGGGGCCCTCTGATCACCCCCACCCCGGCTCCAACCACGGGCGCCACGCGCCCACTGGCCGGGGTGTTGCTGAGCGTGCTGCTGCCGTTTGCGCTGGCGCACTTCATTTCCTACCTGTACCGCAACGTCAACACCGTGGTCTACCCCGACCTGGTGCGCGACGTCGGGCTAGACGCCAGCGGCCTGGGCCTGCTGACCGGCATCTACATGGCCACCTTTGCCCTGGCCCAGTTGCCCGTGGGCATGGCGCTGGACCGCTATGGCCCACGCCGGGTGCAACTGCCCATGCTGGCCGTGGCGGCCCTAGGTGGTTTTCTGTTTGCGCAAGCCGAAACCTTCACCAGCCTGCTGGTGGCGCGTGGGTTGATTGGGCTGGGCGTGTCGGCCTCGCTCATGGCCGCCATCAAGGCCAGCTCGCTGTGGCTGCCTGCGCAGCGGCTGCCACTGGCCACTTCGGTGCTGCTGGCGGTGGGTGGACTGGGTGCCGCCGCCTCCACCGCACCCATGCAGTGGGCGGTGGAGGCCGTGGGCTGGCGTTGGGGGTTTGTGGGCATCGCCTGCGGTGCGTTGGCAGTGGCGCTGCTGATCGGCATCACGGTACCCGAGCATTCTCACCGCCCACCTCCTGCCAGGCTCGGTGCCATGGTGCTCAGCGTGGCCCAGTTGTATGCCACCCCCCTGTTTTGGCGCATGGCCCTGTGCACCGTGGTGGCCAATGGCGCCTACATGGCCATCCAAGGCTTGTGGCTGGGCCCTTGGCTGCGCGACGTGGGCGGCCTGAGCCGCAGCGCCGCCGCAGGCGTGCTGTTCTGGAGCACGGTGGGCATGGTGTTGGGCTCTCTGACCTGGGGCACCCTGGCCGACCGGCTGCAACGCCACCGCGTGCGCACCGTGACGGTATGCGGCACCGGTTTGCTGATGTTTGCCCTGTGCCAAGGGCTGATGCTGCTTCCTCAAACCCACACCACCGCCACCCTGCTGGCCGTGGCCTTCTGTTTTTTTGGAACAGCTGGTGCGTTGAACTACGCCATCGTGGCCCAAACCATGCCCATGCAGCTCACCGGACGCGTCAGCACCAGCTTCAATCTGCTGATTTTTCTGACCGGGTTTGCCCTGCAATGGGGGTTGGGTGCCGTCATCAACCGGTGGCCCGCCGACCATGGGGCCTACCCGGTTGAGGCCTACCAAACCGCTCTGCGGGCCTGTTTGCTGGCCCAACTGCCTGGCATGTTGTTGTGGCTGGGGTTCAAGCCCTGGCAATTGGCAACGGCCACTGCCTCCAAAGGCCACACCTGAACCACTTTCCTTCCCGTCAAAAAACATGTGCTCTTCTTCTCGCTCCAGACCCTTCATGCAGGTGGACGTGTTCACCATCCAAGCCGGTCTGGGTAACCCGCTGGCCGTGGTGCTGGATGGAGACGGCCTGAGCGATGCCGACATGGCCCGCTTTGCCCGCTGGACCAACCTGTCTGAAACCACCTTTGTGCTGCCACCCACCCCCCAGGGCGCAGCCGCCGGGGCCGACTACCGCGTGCGCATCTTCACCCCTGGTGGCGAGCTGCCTTTTGCCGGCCACCCCACCCTCGGCACCTGCCATGCCTGGCTCACGCTGGGTGGCACACCCCGCCAGCCCAACCTGGTGGTGCAGGAATGCGGCGTGGGACTGGTGCGCATCCGCCTGTCGGGCAAACGACCCGCATTTGCCGCTCCCAGCCTGCAACGCAGCCAGCCCAGCGATGCCGAACTGCAAGCCGCCTGCGCAGCCCTGGGGCTGACCCCTCGGCAAGTGGTGGCAGCGCAGATTCTGAACAATGGCCCCGTGTGGCTGGGCCTGTTGCTGGACAACCCCGATACCGTGGCCCGCCTGCAACCCGATCACGCCCTGCTGGCCCGCAACGGCCTGAAGCTGGGCGTCGCCGCCCGAACCCCAGCCAGTACACCCATCCCAGACACCGCCGCAAACGGCCACGCCAACCAGCCCGGGGATGCCCCTGAGGGCGTCACCCTCATCCGCCGCGCCAGCCGCGAAGCCCGCGCCTTTGCCACCGGGCAGCGCATTCAAACCACCTCCACCCCTACCGAGGCAACCGATTTTCAATTGCTGGTGCGCGCCTTTGCGGCCCCCATAGGGGTCCACGAAGACCCCGTGACCGGCAGCCTCAATGCCAGCCTGGCCCAATGGCTCATGGCAGACGGCCACCTGCCCGACCACTACACCGCCGCACAAGGCCAGGCACTGGGCCGCGATGGCCGGGTGTACCTCCACCGCGATGCCGAAGGCCAGGTCTGGGTGGGCGGCGATGTGGCCGATTGCATTCGCGGCACGGTGCAGTTATGAGCCATCTCGACCACCTGGTGGTGTGGGCCCAGACGCTGGAAGAAGGCGCAGCCTGGTGCGAGGCCACCCTGGGCGTGGCCTCGCAGGCGGGGGGGCAACACCCGCTCATGGGCACCCACAACCGGCTGTTGAACATCTCGGCACCTGGCTTTGAGGGCGCATACCTGGAAATCATCGCCATCAACCCCGCCACCCCACCGCAACGCCCACCCGGCCACCTGCGCTGGTTTGACATGGACCACCCCGAGCTGCGCCAGCGCATTGCCCAGGACGGGCCGTGTCTGGTGCACTGGGTGGCACGGGTGCCCCACATTCAACCCGCCCTGGCCGCACTGCACGCGCTGGGGCTGGACAACGGCCCCGCCCTGGCCGCCAGCCGTGCCACACCGCAAGGTGAACTGCGCTGGCACATTGCCGTGCGGCCCGATGGGCAGCGCCTGTTGAGCGGGGCCGTGCCCACGCTGATTGAGTGGGGCACCCACCACCCCACCGACAGCCTGCCCGCCAGCCCGGTGCAGCTGACCGGCTGGTGGGTTCAACACCCGGAACCCCAACAGGTGCAAGCGGCCTGGAAGGAACTGGGTTTGACTGGCATGACGGTCCGCACCGGCCCACCCGCCATGGGGGCACAGCTGAACACTCCCAAAGGCCAAGTCACCATTGAAATGAATAGCTAAAGTCGCTTGAGAGACAAGCGCAAAGATGGTCTTTTGTTCAAATTTTGGACATGATTCATCTCACCTTCGTTCGCCACGGCCAGGCGTCATTCGGGGCCGACGACTACGACCAGCTCAGCCCACTGGGCCAGCGCCAAAGCGAGCAGCTGGGCCAGTACCTGCGCCAGCGGGCCGACTGGCAAGGCCAGCCATGGGATGCGGTGGTCACCGGCAGCCTGAAGCGCCACCAACAAACCTGGGACGGTTTGGCACGAGGGGCTGGCTGGACGCACACCCCAACCGTCATGCCGGAGCTGAACGAATACGACAGCGAGGCGCTCATCCGCGCCCTGAAGGTGTCCCACCGTTTGGAAGATCCCCACACCCCAGAGGGCTACAAGCAGCATTTCCGGGCTTTGCGCGACGCCCTGCGGCAATGGATGGACGGCACCATCAGCCCCGAGGGCATGCCCACTTACAACGATTTTGTGGCCGGGGTGTGGTCAGTGGTCGAATGGGCTCGGGCGCACCACCAGGACTACGGCTACAGCCGCGTACTGGTGGTCAGCAGCGGTGGGCCCATTTCAACCCTGGTGGGCCGGTTGCTGAACACGCCGCCCGAAACCACCATCGAGCTGAACATGCAAATTCGCAACACCGCCTTGACCGACGTGATGGTGACCCCAAGGGCCGCACGGCTGGTGAGCTTCAACCATGTGCCTCACCTGGACGGCGCAGCATTTGCCGACTGGATCACCCACGCCTGAGCCATCACGGCAGCCTCAGTCGAAGGGGTTGCCGCGGCCCTTGTCGCTCAGGCGGACCCGGTTCCGGCCTCGGCATTCACCGTTTCTTCTGCGGTGGGCTCTGGCACCGCTTCTTCTTCCCGGTTGCGCTCGTACACCAGCCGAATGGCCAACTCGATGGCGGCGTCCAGTGCCATGTCGCTCTGGCGGCGCTCTTCTTCGGTCAGGTAAAAAATCAGGTCCACATCGTGGCGCACATACCGTGCAGGCAGCCGGTTGAGGGCCACACAGGCCATGTCGGCCACCATGTCGGCCGTCACATGCTCGTCACCCCGGACGCGGCGAATCACCTCGTCCAGTACCAGTCGCTCGTAGTAGTTGTGGATTTGCTCGATGGCCATTGGCGTCTCCTAGGAATTCGAAAAGTGGGGAACCCGGCTCAGTCTTCCTGAATCAGGCTGGCCAGGTCGCGCTCCAGAATGTTGTGGTCTCCCACATTCAACTCCACCAAGCGGCGCAGGTGGGTGATGCTGTCGAGGTCGATGTTGTCGCAGCGCAAGCCCATGCGTTCGCCTTCGGTGTGCATCACGGTGCACCACATGGTGATTTGAGCGTCGCCCGCCAGCGTCAGAAACATCTGGCACTTGACCGCTTTTTGCACCGAGCTGGCTCCCGGCACATGGAGCAAGGCCCCTTTGAGGGAAATGTCCATCACTTCGGCTTGAAACTCGCCATCGGGAGTGACCACGCGGGCCGGTGAATGGAAGGCGGCGCGCCAGAAAAAACGGCGTTTGCTGGGAATCATGGCAAATCCTGCGCAAGGTGAATGCACTGCATTGGCGCAGTTTACCCCTGCGCTGCAGCACCAAGCCACCCGGCCAAACCGCTGTAGCGCCGAGTGGGCTGTTGCACCGCCAACTCCAGCGCGCCGGAAGTTGCTTCCAGCAAGGTGAACCGCTCGCGCGCTCGGGTGATGCCGGTGTAGGCCAGCTCACGCCCGGGCTGGGATTGCCCATGGGGAGGCAACGCCAGCGCCACATGCCCAAATTCAGAGCCCTGGCTTTTGTGCACCGTCATGGCAAAGGCGGTTTCCACATGCGCCAGCCGCCCGACCGGCACCACGCGGAGTTGGTCGCCACTGGCAAAACAGGCTTTCAGCGCCCGCTTGCCTTCGGCGCCCATCGCCGGCAGCACCAACCCCACGTCGCCATTCGACAAACCCAGTGCCGCGTCGTTGCGGGTGACCAGCACAGGCCGCCCGGCATACCACTCGGCATGGGTCTTCAAATGCCCCGCTTGTGCCAGCACCCGCTGCACGCGTTGATTGAGCGCCTCTGTGCCAAAAGGTCCGGCATGCACAGCACACAACAGCCGAAAGCGGTCGAAGGCCTGCAACACGGTGCGCACCCAGGTTGGCCAGGCGTCGCCAAAGGAATCGTCCTCGCGGTGGGCCTTGGATGGTTCCTCTGTCCAGCCGGAAAGCAAGGCCAAATAGCCTTGCCCCCATTGCTGACACACCAACTCGTCCAGAGCGCGCAAAGCGTCGGCCGGTTGGCTAACACGGTGCAGTTCGGGGTAACCGTGCTGCCAAACCGCCTGCACCGCCTGGGCATTCCCCGCATTCACGGCCAGTGCCAGCTGACCAATGCCTCCGGCAAACCGGCGGCTGTGGCGCAGCATGACGGTTTGCCGGGTCAACGCCGGGGTCTGGCTCTGGCACAGGTCACCCATGACGGAACCGGCCTCCACCGAAGCCAGTTGGTCTTTGTCGCCCAGCAGAACCAGGCGGGCCTGGGGTGGCAAGGCGGCCAGCAAGTCGGCCATGAGGTCGAGGTGGATCATGGACGCCTCGTCCACCAGCAGCACGTCCACATCGAGCGGGTGGCCCGCATGGTGGCGCAAGCGCCGGGTGTCGGGTCGGGCACCGAGCAGGCTGTGCAGGGTTTGGGCGGGTGGCAAACGTTGCGCCCAGGCGTCGGGCACCAGGCTCACCAATCCTTCGGCCAGCGACTGGCGCAACCGGGCTGCGGCTTTGCCAGTGGGCGCGGTGAGCGCCACTTTGAGGGTGGTGGGGTCTGGGTGGGTATGCCACAGCAAGGACAGCAAACGGGCAGCGGTGTAGGTTTTGCCCGTGCCGGGTCCACCCGTCAGCACGGTGAGACCGGAGCGCACCGCCACCGCGCAGGCCGTGGCCTGCCAGTCGGGCTCGGTTTGCGGTGTGGCCTCTGGCGCATTGGCCTGCGCCGGGAACAACCGATGCAGCACGGTGGCGGTGCGTTCGGCGTCCACGGCATGTGCGGTGGCAGCACGTTGGTGCAAGGCCTGCGCCACGGCCCGCTCGTTGTGGATGTGCCGGTGCAGGCCCAACATGGCGGGGCCGTGGGCATCGGGCAGCACACACACCAGGGGCAACGGTCCGTCGGGCAGGAGGCCGCCGGGTGCGAGACCACGGCCCTCCCCGGTTGCGGCAGCGCCCTCCCGCTGCCAGCAGGCCACCGCCGGGCTGCGTTGCAGAAGGTGCAGCCATTGCACCTCAGTCACCGGCAAATGGGCCCCCAGCAACCGCACCTGTGCTTGCAGAGCCGCAGGGGCTTCCAGCCAGCCCAGTGCCGGGTCGGCCAGCACCGAAAGAGGCACCGCCGTGTGCCCCTGGCCTTCGAGGTGGGACACGCAGGCCGCCGCCACGGCCAGGGCGGCGGTGTCGGCCGTGGTCATGGCGGAGGCATCGGGACCAGCATCCAAGGCGCAGACGAGCTGGGCCAAGGCGCTGTCGAGTCGGCGCAACACGCCCAGGTCGGCCAGAAGATGGAGCTGAGCCAAGGTGAGGACGGGGTTCACAGCATCTCCTCCAGGGCATCCAGCAACGCCGTGGGCATGGGCAGGTTGCACACGCCTTGTGCGGAGCCCGCCAGGCCGCGCACAAACACATACACCGCACCGCCTAGGTGGGTTTGGGGTTGGTAGGCCGCCCCCATGCGGCTTTTGAGCAGGCGGTGCAGGGCCAGCGCGTACAGGGCGGCTTGCACGTCGTACCGGTGGTGGGCCATGGCTTGCAGCAGCGCGGCGGGGGTGTAGGCGGCATCGTCCGTGCCCAGGTGGTTGCTTTTGTAGTCCAGCACCCAGTAGCGCCCCTGGTGGGCGAACACCAGGTCGGCAAAGCCCAGCACCATGCCGTGCAGGGTGCGCTGGGGCAAGCTGGGCACGGCGTGTGCCCATGCGGTCAGGCCGTGGCGCTGCGCGCAAGGCTCCAGCAGGTGCTGGCGGCACAACTCACCCACCCTGGCCGCCTGCAGTTCCCGGCTGGGCAGCCAGAACTGCATTTCGGGCAACGGGACCTCCAGCTGGGACAGCGCGGCATCCACACCCGGCAGACGGTGCTCGCACACCTGGGTGAGCCATTGCACCAAGGCGTCGGCCTGAATGGCATGGCCTTGCTGCTGGCAGCGCTGGCGCAACGCGTCGGCCAGCTTGGGGTTGGAGGCCAGGGCAAAGCCTTCGGAGGCCAGCCACTCCAGCTGGTCATGCAAAAAATTGCCACCTTGCACGCCGCGCTGAAATCGGTGCTGGATGTTATTTTTTTCAATAGCTGAAACATCAATCAAATCAAGCGATGAAGCCTGATTTTGTTCTTCAAATTCATCCATGGCCGGTTGCACCGGCTGCGGCAGGAGCGGGGATGGCGGCAGATTGATCCGGAGGGAATCGCTGCGAACGGCGTCGTGGGCGGAGTCGCGGGTCGGATCTCGGGTCAGGTCACGCACCAGGGCCGAGAAACTGCCCACCGCCCATTGCGTCTCAAAGCGGTGTGCCACTTCGCGGGCGGGGTGCAGAGCGGGCACCGCCTCGGCGGGAAGCTGGGCGGGCGCGGCCTGCGCCCAGTCTGCGGACGCGGGCTCCAGCACCAGAACCGGCCTCCCCATGGCCCACGGCGGGTCTGCCAGCTCGCCCCCCGGCATCTCGCCACCCCGAGCTGGGCTCGGGTTCGTGACCAGCGGTGCGCGTTGCGCCAAGGCTTGCAGGGCCGCCAGCCACGGGGAGTCTCCGTCTGACCACGCCGCAGGCTGATCATCGGCCTCCCCTGCCACCAGGTAGCCCAGCGCACTGCGGGCGGTGTCGTCGGTGGGGGGTTGGGGCTGGCCGTCTTTGTCGGGCTTTTCGGCGCCCAGGGCGGCAAAGCCCACCCAAAGCGCATGGCGGGCGCGGGTCAGGGCCACGTAGAGCAGGCGCAGGTCTTCGCCCAGGCGCAGTTCTTCGGCCAGCTGGCGGTCGGCATCGTCAGGGGTGAGGGTCAGCGCCCAGGCGTCAGCAGCCGTCTGCGGGGTGGCGCCGGAAAAATCGGCTGCCTCACTGGCCAGTAACCCCTGAGCGGGGCGCAGGGCCTGGGTGAGCTTTCGGTCGCCCCTGCGGTACAGGGTGGCAAAGGGCAGGCACACCACCGGGTACTCCAGCCCTTTGCTTTTGTGGATGGTGACGATTTGCACGAGGTGGCGGTCGCTTTCCAGGCGCACGATGGGCTCATCCCCCTCCGACGTGTCTGCGGCGATGCGTTCGGCCAGCCAGCGGATGAGGGCGGCCTCGCCATCCAGGTCAGTGGCGGCGGCTTGCATCAGCTCGGCCAGGTGCAGCAGGTTGGTGAGGCGGCGCTCGCCGTCTGGCCGGGCCAGCCAGCGCTGGGGCCATTGCGCCACAAACAGGCTCTGGCGCACCAGCGCCAGCACGCCCCGGCTGCGCCACACCGCATGGAGTTGAGCCAGTTGGGCCATGCGGGCATCGAGCGCATCGTCGTCTTCGGCGAGTTGCTGCAGCTCGGGCAGGGTGCGGTCGGCCAGGCGGGTGGCCCAGGCGGCGCGGGCCAGGCGCACATCGCGCGGCTGGGCCACGGCTTGCAGCCAGCGCAGCAGGTCGGCGGCTTCGGGGCTCTGGAACACGCTGTCGCGGTCGGACACATACACCGATGCCACGCCACGCCGGGCCAGCGCACGGCGCACGGCAGCGGCCTCTTGCCCGGTGCGGACCAGCACCGCCACATCGCCAGGGCGCAGGCGCTGCAAACCCGCAGGTTGCGCCAAGCCGGTTTGGGGATTGGCCAGCCAGGTCACCACCTGCTGGGCGCAGCGCTCGGCATAGGCGCGGCGGTGGGTGTCGGCGTTGGCCAGTTGCAGGTCGTGCACCAGCGTGAGGGCGGGGGCAGGTTGACCGGCCACCACCCAGTGTTCGGGCCGGCCTTGGGCCTTCACAGGCAAAAAGGGCACAGGGGATTCGCCCTGGCCATCCGGGTTGGCGTGCGAACCGGCACCCTGCCCCCGCATGCGGAACGCACCCGGGCCAGGCGCCTGCTCGCGGGTGGCCAACAGGTGGTTGACGGCTGCCACCATGGCGGCGCTGGAACGGTGGTTGGTGCCCAGCACATGGTGCCGCCCGGCGGTGGCACGGCGGGCCTGGAGGTAGCTTTGGATGTCGGCCCCGCGAAAGGCGTAGATGGATTGCTTGGGGTCGCCAATCAGCAGCAGGGCCAGCGCCGGGTCGTTGGCCTGCACGCGGTACAGGCGGTCGAGCAGGCGCATTTGCAGGGGCGAGGTGTCCTGAAATTCGTCGATCAGCGCCGCCGGGTAGCGGGCCAGGATGCTTTGGCGCAGCCGGTCGCCGCTTTGGGGGTGGTGGAGCGCGGCGTCCAGGCGTTGGGGCAAGTCGGCAAACCCGAACTGGCTGCGCTGGGCCTTGAGCTGCGCCAGCCGGGCCTGCACATGGTGCAGCGCATGGGCACGGGCCACGGGGCCCAGGGCGGGCATGGCGGCCAGGCGGGCATCCAGCTCGGCCAGGTGTTGCAGGGCTTGGGCCACCGCAAGCGGCAGCACCAACGGGGGGGCGCCGGGTTTGCGGGCTTGCTCCAGCCCGTCGGGCGTGAAGCGACTGCGGGCGGCATCGGTGAGGGCAGGGGCATCGGTCGCGGCCTTGCCTTCGGCCCAGTCCAGCAGGGTTTGCGCCCAGCCTTGCACGTTGCGGGCTGCAAACTTGCGGCCGTCCCATTCGGCTTTGTGGGTGGTGGTTTGCTCGGTCACCCACAGGGCCAAAGCGGCAAAGGCTGGGGCGCATTCGGTTTGCCATTGCCTGAGCGCCTGTTGGCGCAATGCCGTGGTGTGCGCCAGCAACGGGGCCAGGAGATGCTGGCCCAGGTCGGGCGGCAAACCCGGAGTGACCGACAAGCTGGCGGGTGAATGGAGCAACGCGGCCATGTCTTTCAGCAAGGCCTCCACCGAGCGAAACGGTGGGCAAACAGCCTGCAGCGCGGCCAGGGCCTCGGGGGTCAGTGGGTAGACGTGGCGGCGCCAGTGGTCTTGCACCGCCTGGCGGCGCAGGGCTTGCTCGTCGGGCACCAGGGTTTCGTCGAAGGGCTGGCCGCTGTCGAAGGCGTGTTCGCGCAGCACGCGCTGGCACCAGGCGTCGAGCGTGAAGATGGCGGCTTCGTCCATGGATTCCGCCGCCATGGCCACCCGCCAGGCGGCTTGCTGGCGACGGGGGTTGGGGTCATCCGCCGAGGCGGCATCGTCGGCATAGCGGGCTGAGAGTTGGGCCAGAAAGGTGTCGCTGGCACACAGCGCAGCCGCATCGGGCTCGTCGCGCAGCACGCGGGCGGCCTGGGCCAGCCGCAGGCGGATGCGGTCGGTCAGTTCGCGGGTGGCGGCGCGGGTGAAGGTCATCACCAGGATGTCGGAAGGCAGCAGGGGGCGGTGGAAATCTGGCGACGCAGAGAGTGCAATGGCCGAATCGGTGGCAAAGGGGGGGGCAGACAGGTCTGCGGGCGCGTCAGGCCCCAGCACCAGTCGCACCACCAGGGCCGACAGCGTCCAGGTTTTGCCGGTGCCCGCACTGGCTTCCAGCAGGCGGCTGCCGTGCAGGGGCACGGACCACACGTCCAGCTCGGGTGGGGTGGCGGGTGACGGCACGGTGTTTTGCAGCCCGGGTTCCGGCTGAATGGGCAGGGGTTGCGGGCTCATTCCACCGCCTCCGGCGACGGATGGGGCCACACCGTCACATGGCTGTTTTGCCAGCGCAGCAGCTCGCCCCAGATGGCGGGGGCCAGGGCCTCGAACTGACCGTCTTGCAACAGGGTGTCGAGGTCGGGGAAGAAGCGGCTCCAGTACGGATCGGGCGGGGCTTCGCCCTGCACTTCAAAGCCGCCCTCATAGGCGGTGCGCAGTTTGGCCCAGCGTTGGGCGGGGGTTTTGGCGTCTTGCAACCAAGCCAGCGCGGTGCGCGGTGGCAGCGGCAGCGGGGCCTGCAACACGGTGTGGACATGGGCCACCAGCAGGGCCAGCGTGGCGTCGGCTTCTTGTTGGGGCTGCGGCTGGGCATGCAGGGTGGCATCGGCTGCAACCCACAGCACATGGGCCTGGTGGGGATGTGCGGCAGCGCTGCTGAGGGCCAAGCTGCGCAGCCACAGCGTCACCAGCTTGTCGGAACGCAGGTGGTGTTTTTTTCGCCCCTCGGCCGGCTTTTCCAACACCCGGGAGGGGTCACGCACGCGGCAGACCTGGGTGGCGTCGGTCAAACCAGGAAGCGCCGCCTGAAGCTGCGCCCATTCGGGGCTGGCGGCATCGGGTGCATACAGGGCATCGACCCAGTCGGCCAGTGGCGCAGGGCCGTCCAGACGCAACCGGTCGGCAGGGTGTGGCAAGGCGACACGCACGGTTTGCCAGGCTTGCCAGGTGCGCGCCAGCTCAGGCACCCAGGTGGCTTGCCACACCGCACCCGGCGCGCCCAGCGGGAGTTGCCCGGCGCGTTGGGCCCGCTGAAGCCGGGCCTGCAGGTGCCGGGTCATGTCGGCAACGGTGCAGTGGGTGGGCGCGGTGTCGAGCACCGCATCCAGCAGCTCGCGCTGGAGGTGGTGGCGCTGGAGGCCGTCGAGGGCAAAGGGTTCGTCGTCGGGGGTGGCATCGTCTTCGGCCTCGAACACCACCGACAGGCGACGCTGGCTGTAGAGGCGCACCGGGTGGCGCAGAGCGTCGGTCAGGTCGCGCAGGGTCCAGGCTGGCGCGTGGTCGGCCGGTGCAGTGGCTTCCCTGGCTTCGGGTGCATGATTGGATGTTTTTTTGGCCTCTACCGCTTGAATGTATTCACTTTTCAGCTCTTGTATTTGCTGGTGAACCACCTGCCATTCGTGGGCATGGGTGAAGAGTTTGGAGTCGCCCTGCAGGTAGCGCGGGCTGAAGGGTTGCAGGGGGTGTTGGGTGGTCAACTGGTCCAGCACCGGCTTGCCCCAGCCTTGGGCGATGTGGTCGCGCAACTGGGCCACCAGCACCGAGGGGGGTTGCTCGGTGTTGTCGCGCACGCTGTGGCCGCACCAGCTGATGTAGAGCACATCGCGGGCAGACAACAGGGCTTCGAGCATGAGCTGGCGGTCGTCGTCGCGGCGGGAGCGGTCGCCGGGGCGGGCCATGCCGGGTTGGGCGATGAGGTCGAGGTCGGGGCGGATGACGCGGCGGGGGTAGTCGCCATCGTTCATGCCCAGCAGGCACACCACCCGAAACGGAATGGCCCGCATGGGCAACAAGGTGCAGAAGGTGACGCCACCGGCGTGGAAGCGGGCTTCGGATTCGGGCAGGCGCAAGGCATGTTCCCAGGCGCTGCGGGTCACGTCCAGGCCCATGGGCTGGGTGAAACCGGCGTCGGCACTGGCTTGCAACCAGCGTTGGCCCGCTTGCAGCAAGGCCGCAATGGCGGCCTGGTCGGCCGGCTCCAGTTGGTTGCGAGGCCAGGCGGGTTCGGGCAGGCCTTGGGGCGTGCTGTCGGTGGCGGCAAGGTCTGGCGGAATCGGCAAATCGGCCTGAAACAGGGCCTGCACCAGCCTGCGGCCACGCGCCACCCACTGGATGGCGGTGGCCGGTTGCTGGCATTCGCTCCACCAACCGGAAAGCACGTTCAGCAGGTGGGCCATGCTGCCGGCCAGCGCGGCATCCAGTCCGGCCACATCGGCAAACGGCTCGGGGTGGGATGGCACGGCGTCAGCATCGGGGTGGGCGTGCGGCCCCACCGCATAGCCCCATACCATGCGCTCCACCGCAAACTGGGCGGTGTGGGTGTTGCCCAGGTCGGGCAGGCCTTGGGCTGTGCGGTGCTGGGCGTGCAGGCCCCAGCGCAACCCGGCGCCGGTGAGCCACTGGGCGAGGCGGGGCAAATCTTCAGCTTCAAACCCAAACCGGGCCTGAATGGCTGGCACCTCCAGCAGACTGAGCCATTCCGACAGCCCCACCCGCTCCTGCGGCAAGCGCCACAGCCAGTGCCAGGCCTGCACCAGGGGGCTAAGGGCTTCGGCCCCCAGATCGGCCAGGTCGAACGGGATGAAGCGCGGGTCGCCCTTGGTGTACTGGCCAAACACCGCGCGGATGGCGGGGGCCACCGGGGCCATGTCGGGCACCATGACCACCACGTCTTTGGGTTGCAACGGTGCGCCCGCGCCCTTGCCCGTCGCAGGCTCTTTCGTGCTCAGGTCTTTGCCCAGCAAGGCCAGCAACTGGTCGTGCAGCACCTCCAGCTCGCGCACCGGGCTGTGGGCGCTGTGGAAGACGATGGACCGGTCCTGCGCGCCCCACCCATGGCTGGGCTGCTGGGTTTGCTCGGCCAGCGGCTGCAGGTCGCGGATGGCGTTTTGCACCTGACGCAGCAGGGTGGTGGGGTGCTGGTCTTCGGGGTCGTCCTCGTCCACAAACAAATCCAGCCGGGGCCAGCCGGGTTGGCCTTGGCCCCGGGCGGTGTCGTCCACCGCATCGAGCAGGCGCACAAAGTCGCGGCTCTGGCGGCCCCAGGCGGCCAGCAGCGGGTGGGCATGGGCGTGCATGGCGTCCAGCGGCAGCGCGGCCAAATCCAGCCCCTTTTTGGCGGGCAGGCGACGGTGCAGGCCGCGCAGCAGCTGGCGGCCGTCGATCACATCGGCCCAGTGGTATTGGCAGGGGTTGGGCACTGCCAGCAGCACCTGGCTGTGGCGCGACACGGCACCCAGCACCTCCAGCAAACCGGGGGGCAGATGGCTCATGCCAAAGGCAACCACCCGCCGGGGAAGCGGTTGGGCGGGGGCTTGCTCCGCTTGCAGGCGGGTCAGCACCCGTTGCATGAGGGCCGGGCGGGTACTGGCCTGATCGGACGCGGGCAGCGTTTGCACCAATTGCTGCCACAGCCGGGCCTGCCAACGCTGGTCAGGCCCGAGCGGAACCGGTTGCCCAGCCCCGTTGGTGATGTGGGTGTGGCCTTGCGCCCAGGCCTCCAGCCAGTCGGGCCGGTAGATTTGGTATTGGTCGTACAGGTCGGCCATGCGTTCGCACAGCGGCCACAGGCGTTGGGCGGCATCGGGTGCCAAAAAGGCTTGCAGCGGCTGCCACAGCGCCGCCTCGGCCGGGTCGCCCAGCCACTGGGGCAGGTGTTGCATGAGCCGCCAGGTGAGGGGCAATTTGTCCAGCGGCAGCACGGTGGGCACCGCCTGCCGCCCCAGGGCCAGCCGGCCCAACCGCCACACAAACCGACCGGGCAGCTCCACCCGGGTGGCCGCGCACACGCCCAACTGACGCGCCAGCGCCATGTGCAGCCACTCGGCCACCGCATTGCTCTGAACGATGAACACCTCCTCCTCCAGCGGCCCCAGCGGGTGCTGCTGCAGCCAGCCCACCACCACGTCGAGCAGGCGCTCGGCACGGTGGCTGTGCAGGGCCATGAGGCCGGGAGGAAGGGGGGGTGAAGTCATACACATCTCAGAAAACCAAATCTTCTCTGGTCTCGAAGTATGGTGCGGGCTCGTTGCGAGCCTCTTTGATCGTCGTTTTGTTCGACCAGGCTCAGTACACAGCAGCCGAAAAAGACCAAAAAAAGTCTATATTCGATCCAAACCTGCTTTAAATGAACCCATCCATGCGCTACTCCACCCAAGTCCAGCCCATCAGCTACCTGAAAGCCCACGCTGCCCAGGTGCTGAGCCAGTTGGCAGAAAACCGCGCTCCGCTGGTCATCACACAAAACGGGGAGGCCAAGGCGGTGTTGCAAGACGTGGCCAGTTACGAAGAAACTCAGGAAACCCTGGCGTTGCTGAAAATTCTGGCCATGGGCAACCAAGAAGCGGAGTCCGGACGGGTCAACCCCGTGAGTGAGGCAAGCGCACGCCTTCGTGCTCGGCGCATTGCTCCCCAATGACCGTACCCAACGCGCTCTACACCGTTCTGCTGACCCACAGCGCCGAGCAGGACTTGGCCGACATTCACGACTACATCGCCACATTCGATTCCCCGGCCCATGCCAACCATGTGCAAGATGGGTTGCTGGATGTCATTGAAGGTTTGGCCGTGCTGCCCGAACGGGGCAATTACCCGAAAGAGTTGCTGACCCTGGGCATCAAAGCCTACCGGCAAACGTTTTTCAAGCCGTACCGGGTGATTTACCGGGTTCAGCACCGCCAAGTCATCGTGTACCTGGTGGCAGATGGTCGGCGAGATATGCAGTCCGTGCTGGGCCGCAGGTTGTTGACCGCCTGACTCTTTCGGTGGGCCCCGCTGTCTACAATCGCCCCGCCATGACTTACAGCATCAAGGAGATCTTTTACACGCTTCAGGGAGAAGGATTGCGAGCCGGACGCCCCGCGGTGTTTTGCCGGTTTGCAGGCTGCAACCTCTGGACAGGACGTGAAGAAGACCGCCCCCAGGCCGTCTGCCAGTTCTGTGACACCGACTTTGTGGGAACAGATGGCACCTTGGGCGGCAAGTTTCAGACCGCCGAAGCCCTGGCCACCCAAATTGCCGCGCAATGGCCCATTGGCCAGGCACACCGCTATGTGGTGCTCACCGGCGGGGAGCCTCTGCTGCAGGTGGACACCGCATTGATCGACGCCTTGCATGCCCAACACTTTGAAATTGCGGTGGAAACCAACGGGAGCATCGCAGCACCCGCGGGCCTGGACTGGGTGTGTGTCAGCCCCAAGGCCGGTGCCGAGTGGGTGCAGCGCACCGGCGACGAGCTGAAACTGGTCTATCCCCAACCGGGGCTGATGCCAGATGCCATCGATACCACCGGATTTGCACATTACTTGCTGCAACCCATGGACGGCCTGCTGCAGCGGCAAAACACCCGCGCCGCCATTGCGCATTGCCAGGCCCATCCGCAGTGGCGCTTGTCGGTTCAAACGCACAAGTTCCTGGAGATTCGCTGATGCCTGCCATCGCCTCTGAAAACCCATCTACTGGCGCGGTCGCTGCCCGTCGGGCCCAGCCATTGCCCGTGTGCGAGCTGTCGCAACGGTTCTTTTTCGATGCCGCCCACACCCTGCACCGTCGCATTGAAACCGAGGGGAGCCTACGCATCCATGGTCACACCTACGAAGCCGAGGTGACCGTCGCCGGCCGTCCGGCTGAAGACTCCGGCATGGTGATGGACCTGGGCTACCTGCGCAGCGAGATTGCGCGCGTCCGCGAGATGCTGGACCACCGCCTGCTGGACGAAGTGCACGGTCTGGGCCCGGCCACGCTCGAAAACCTCTGCCTGTTCATTCGATCGCAGCTGGAACCCTCGATCCCCGGCCTGTGTTCGGTCCTGGTAGAACGGCGCGCCAGCGGCGACAAATGCGTGCTGCGTTGGGCCGCCTCGTCAGACGCCTGACTCCCACCCTACGGCTCCCGAGACCCCCGTTGGCTCAGGCCAACCTCGCCCAAGCCGCCAAAAACGCCCGCTTGGCTTCTGCAGGGGGCAGCGGTTCAATGCGCTGGGGCAACGGCGCAAAGCCCTCCAGATAGCTCCAGGCCTCGGTGGAATGGGGCATGAGGTCGCGCTTTTCGGTGGCCAGGGCCACCATGTCGGCCTGCTTGATGGCGCGGTAAATGGCGTGACGGGCTGGGTTCACCCCCGCCTCTTCACAACCGAAATCCACGGCAAAGGCCTGGGCAATCAGGTCGGTCACCCCCGCCTCAATGCGGGAAAAATCGGGCAACAAACGTTTGAGGGGTTTGACGATGTCCCCCAGATAGGCCTCGGCTGCATCGTGCAGCAGCGCCGCGCGCTGCAGGTGAAGCGGCAGGATGTGGGCCACCATCAGGCTGTGCTGGGCCACCGAATAAAACGCATGGGTCTGCCCGTTGAAGCGGCACTGGTAGGCCAGGCCGTGGGCAATGTCTTCCAGGTCAATCCGGTCGATGCGCGGCTCTTCGGGCCAGAAGCGGTTGCCCAGATAGGTGGACATGTAGGTGGTGGCGGTGGGCATGTGCGGGCGGCAAGGGCTGCGGTGTGCAGCCAACGATACCCGGTTTGCGTCTCAAAAAACGATGCGCAAACCCCGACCGCCACACACACACCGGGTCAACCGTAGCCGGCTTCTTTCTGATGCCTCATCGCAAGAATGACAACAACATCCACGTCTACCCGGAACCGGGCCACGTAGCCGCCGTCGCCGAAATCAATGGGCCACTCCCGAAATTCAGCGGGCATGTCCGCCACAGGCCGACCCATGCCAGGTTGTTGCGCCAGCACCTTCACACCTTGCCGGATGGCCTTGACCGCACGACCGGCTGCATCGGGGCTCTTGAAGGCGAGAAAGCGATAGAGACGCTGCACATCGCGCAGCGCCTGGGGTACCCAAATCAGGCTCGGCATGCGGGGGGCTCAGCGTCGTTGCCCTGCTCAAGCTTAGCCAGCCAGGCATCGGCCTCACTGGCAGACACATGCTGCCCGGTCAGGCGATGGTCCTCCCAGGCCTTGAGCGTATCTTGGCGAAACGCCTCACGCTGTTCTTCCCGCTCCACAAACTGGGTGATGGCCTCACGCATCAGCCAATGCGGGGTTCGCTGGCGCGCTTCGGCAAGCCGCTTCACACGGGCTTTGATGTCTTCGTTGATTTTGATGGCGACAGGGCGGACAGCAGCAAGGGTCATGGCAATCAGACAGAGTATTTAAAGGTAATACCTTATCAGGCCAAACTTGGAGCTGCAAGTCCGTTTTTTTCTCAGTGTTTGGCCGGTACCGTGGCTTTGGCCGCCGCGTCAAAACCGCCCTTGGCCTTCCACTCCTCCATGCCCCCTTGCAGGATGCGCAGGTTGTCCCAGCCCGCCACCCGCAGCGCAAATCCGGCCTGGGCCGACAGGCTGCCGGTGTTGCAGTAAATGAGCACCGGCTTGTTTTTGGGGATGGTGTTGCGCTTGGCCAGCACCTGGCGCCAGTCCATGTTGACCGCGCCGGGAATGTGGCCCTTGGCAAACTGGGCGGCATCGCGCGCATCGATCACGAACATTTTGGGCCATTCGTCTTTGGGAATCTGTTCGGCAAAGATCACCCCGCCGCCGTAATCGATGAACTCCAGGTAGCCCTCCATTTCGTCGATGGCGGCGGCCTTGTCGGCATGGGCCAGGGTGGGCATGAGGGAGGCGACCGTCAGGACCAAGGCCCCCAAGGTGGCGGAAACAGGACGAAACAACAACATGGGAACACCGTTCAAAAACAAAATATCAGCAAACACTGATATTTTGACAGCATCCCCTCACTCCACCCCAAACCCCTGGGCAAACCCAGGCAGGCTGGCTACCGGCAGGTACAGCCGCACCGGTTACCCCTCCAGCCACGCTGCCTTGCCCACGTGTTGTGCAGGCAGCGGCACCAGCGCCATGTCAGGCTTGAGGGTGTAGGTTTGCCCACCCATCGCCACCTTGATGCGCCCCCGCCCCAACCCCAGGGTTGAGCCGGTAGGGTCCGCCGCCAGCACCAACGCTTGTAATCTGGCAAAGTCGGCTGCAACCGGGTATAGGGTTTGCGGGTAGTCAAACAACCGGGGGAATAGGTCAGCCCCCCTTCGGGGGGTATAGCCCATGCCGCCTTGGGCAGCGGGTTGTTCCAGCCGCTCACCCGCCTGCAGGGCAAGGTGGGTGCCTACCGCGTGGAAATCGTGGACTACCACTGAACCTTCAGGAGCCAGACACATGACCACCGAACTGTACATGGACGCCCCCCGGTTTGCCAAGCTTTCAATTCATGACGGCTCAAAGGTAAAGATTGCACCCGTACATTCGGACTTTCATCGCAGCTCACGCCACGGGTCCCTGATGGGTTTCGCTGGTTGGCACCTCGATCGCTTACACGCACTCTGAGTGCTTCGTTCGGCACGGGCTTTGCCAACCACGGTCTGACCTGTCTTGCCATCACTTCATGATCGCCTGAGCAATCGGTGGTCTGTTCCTCCTTGAAGTTGTTCTTGTTCTTTCAGTCCGCGCCGCTCAGCTCGTCGCGACCGCACGCGCGTAGCCGGCTTGGTAGTATCGGTCATGCGCCAGCAACGCCCAGACGATGCGTGCATTCTTGTTCGCCAGGGCAACGGCCGCCACGTTCTTGTTGCGCCGGTTGACCACGCCGTTGATCCAACTGCATGACTCGGCTTTCTGCCCGGCCCGGTAGATCACCGATCGCGCGCCGTGTATCAGCAGCGTGCGCAGGTAGGTGTCGCCGCGCTTGCTCATGCCCAGCAGGTTCGATTTGCCACCCGAGGAGTGCTGCCTTGGCACGAGACCCAGCCATGCGGCCACCTGACGGCCGCAGTCGAAGTTCTTGGCATCCCCGATAGAGGCGACCAGCGCACTGGCTGTAATCGGTCCGATGCCGGGGACTTGCGCGAGCTTGCAACTGAGCTCGCTGCTGCGGTGCCACGTCTGGATCTGCGCCTCAAGTTCATCGACTTGGCGATCCAGCTCCTTGAGATGATCCAGCAGTCGCTGGACGAGCACGCGGAAGGATCCAGGCAACTCGTTGTCGGCATCTTCGATCAGCTCTGGGACCCGCGAGGCGATGTAGCCGATGCCTTGGGGAATGATGAGTCCGAATTCCCCGAGCAGTCCGCGGATCTGGTTGGCCTGGGAGGTACGGGCCTTCACGAAACCTTGGCGCACCCTGTGCAACGCCAGGACCGCCTGCTGCTCGACATTCTTGACGGGAACGAAGCGCATGTTCGGCCTGCCCACTGCTTCGCAGATGGCCTCCGCATCGGCCGCATCGTTTTTGTTGGTCTTGACATACGGCTTGACGAACTGGGGGGCCATCAGCCGAACTGTGTGATCCATGCCCTGCAGCTTGCGGGCCCAGTGATGGGCACTGCGGCAGGTTGGCGAAGAAGGCACCCACCTGGTCTCGCTTGAGCTGCTTGCGCAGCACGACCTTGCCGTGCTCATCGACGCCGTGTACCTGGAACACGTTTTTTGCCAGGTCGATGCCAACAGTTGTAATCTTCATAGTGGACGCCCCTCTCGGTTCAAGTGGTTGATGACACTTCCACTTTGGCACGATTGATGCCGTTACGGGTGGGGGCGTCCATCCCATTGTTTATGAACCGCACCGCATTTCAACAACTGATTTTCGGGTCTATCGCCTTCCCCCAAAAAGAGGAGTACGACGAGTTTCGATACAAGTTCTTAATCGTCCTTATGCTTTCAGGCGCACTGGTCACGGCCTTGTTCATCGCCGGGGAATACACCCAAGTGAACCTCATACACGCGGCCCACATGCGCTCGATGCGGATATTCACTGCCACAGCCATCATCTTGTGGGCCATTGTGCGTAACCGTAAGCATCTGTTCAAACGGATAGCCTGGACCTATGAAATTGCTTGCTTGTTTGAGAACACATCTGCGCTGGTACTCGTCCCTCATGATGAACTGCGGATTCTTTGGTTTTTCCTGAATGTACCTGGCGTCTACATCTTGCTTGGGCAACGTGCTGGAATGTCGATCACTGCGCTATCAGTGGCGCTGATATACGGAAGCAACCAGTTTTTGTCCCAACCGTATTCCAGCAATGCAATGGCAACGGCCATTCTGAGCTTGCTGTACCTAGGCGCGGCCTTTCACGTTTATGGTGCTCGCTCCATGTCGTACCTCAGGCGCATGCATGAATACAACCTGCAACTGAACCAACTTGCGAGCCATGACATGCTGACCGGCGTGCTCAATGCAAGGGCTTACTACGCTACATGCAAAACTCAAATTGACGTCGCTCGCCGCACCCAACAGCCATATGCTGTGCTATTTGTTGACCTTGATCACTTCAAATCGGTGAATGACAAGTACGGTCACTCGGCAGGAGATGCCGTCCTGAAAACAGTGGCTCAGCGTGTCGGCGCCAACATCCGCAGTAGTGACACGGTGGGCAGAATTGGAGGTGAGGAGTTTTCAGTCTTCATGCCAAACACGCCCAAAGCAGGGGCAATACAGTTGGCGGAAAGTCTGCGCAAAGCCATTGAATCGTGCAATCCTTCGGCAGGTGAATTGACCTTGTGCATCACGGCCAGTATTGGCGTGGCTGTGTGTGACCGGTGCACAGACGACATGCCAGCCATCCAGCAAAAAGCCGACCAAGCCATGTACGTGGCCAAGTCAATGGGGCGCAACAGGGTGTCGGCATTCGACGATCTACCGACCATCGGGGCGACCTGAGCAAAGAAACCCCCCGCTAAATCTGCCCAAGTAGGCCCGCTCAGAGAGGAGATTTGGAGGGGAGGTCAAACTCGAAAGACTGTGTATGTGTATGCCATTCGGAGCCCCGATAATTCCCCCATGAACCCCCTGCTCTCCCGCCTCCAGCCCTACCCGTTTGAACGCCTGAAAAAGCTGTTTGCCAGCGTCACCCCCAACCCGACTCTGCGCCCGATCAGCCTGGGGATTGGTGAACCCAAACACGCCACCCCCGCCTTTGTGGTGGATGCCATGCACCAAAGCGCCCTGGCCCAGCCCAGCGGCCTGGCCGGTTACCCGGCCACCGCTGGTGAACCCGCGCTGCGCAAAGCCTGTGCAGACTGGATGCAGCGCCGCTACGGCCTGAGCCTGGACGCCGTCACACAGGTGCTGCCGGTCAATGGTTCGCGCGAAGCCCTGTTTGCTTTTGCCCAGGTGGTGCTGGACCCGGCCGAGCGCGACGCAGTGGTCGTTTGCCCCAACCCGTTCTATCAAATTTACGAAGGCGCGGCCTTGCTGGGCGGTGCCACGCCTTACTACGCACCCAGCGATCCGGCGCGCAACTTTGGCGTGGACTGGGACACGGTCCCCCAAGAGGTGTGGGCCAAAACCAGGTTGCTGTTTGTGTGCTCACCCGGCAACCCCACCGGCGCGGTGATGCCGCTGGACGAATGGGCCAAGTTGTTCGAATTGAGCGACCGCTACGGCTTTGTGATTGCCTCTGACGAGTGCTACAGCGAAATTTATTTTAGAGACGATGCCCCGCTGGGCGGGCTGGAAGCCGCCGCCAAACTGGGCCGCACCGACTTCAAAAACCTGGTGATGTTCACCAGCCTGTCCAAGCGCAGCAACGTGCCGGGCATGCGCAGCGGGTTTGTGGCGGGCGATGCGGCGCTCATCAAGGCGTTTTTGCTCTACCGCACCTACCACGGCAGCGCCATGAGCCCGGTGGTCCAGGCCGCCAGCGTGGCCGCCTGGAACGACGAAGCCCATGTGGTGGACAACCGCAACCAGTACCGTGCCAAATTTGCGCAAGTCACCCCGGTGCTGGCCGACGTGCTGGATGTTCACCTGCCAGACGCCAGTTTTTACCTTTGGGCTGCCGTGCCCAGTGCCTGGGCGGGTGACGGTTTGAGCGCTGACGAGCGCTTTGCCCGGGAATTGCTCGCTCAATACAATGTGACGGTGCTGCCCGGTAGCTACCTCGCCCGTGAGGCGCAAGGCTTCAACCCCGGTGCAGGCCGCATCCGCATGGCCTTGGTGGCCGAAACCGAAGAATGCCTGGAAGCCGCCCATCGCATGGCGGCCTTTGTCAAAGCCCCATCTTTCTGACCCTTGAAGAGACGAACCATGACCCAACAACTCCAAACCCTGATCGACAACGCGTGGGACAACCGCACCAGCCTGTCCGCCACCTCCGCCCCCAAGGAAGTGACCGATGCGGTAGACCACGTCATCAACGAGCTGAACACCGGCCGCCTGCGTGTGGCCTCCCGCGAAGGCGTGGGCCAATGGACCGTGCACCAGTGGCTGAAAAAGGCCGTGCTGCTGTCCTTCCGCCTCAACGACAACGTGCTGATGCGTGGCGGTGACCTGGGCTTTTACGACAAAGTGCCCACCAAATTTGCCCATCTCTCCTCGGATGAAATGGCTGCAACGGGCGTGCGCGTGGTGCCACCGGCTGTGGCCCGCAAAGGCAGCTACATCGCCAAAGGCGCCATCCTCATGCCCAGCTACGTGAACATTGGCGCCTATGTGGACGAAGGCACCATGGTAGACACCTGGGCCACCGTGGGCAGCTGTGCGCAAGTGGGCAAAAACGTTCACCTGTCTGGCGGTGTGGGCTTGGGCGGTGTTCTGGAGCCGCTGCAAGCCAACCCCACCATCATTGAAGACAACTGCTTCATCGGCGCCCGCTCCGAAGTGGTGGAAGGCGTGATCGTGGAAGAAAACTCGGTACTGGGCATGGGCGTGTACATCGGCCAGAGCACCCCCATTTTCAACCGCGACACCGGCGAAATCACCTATGGCCGCGTGCCTTCTGGCAGCGTGATCATCAGCGGCAATCTGCCCAAGAAAACCAAAGGCGGCATGGACTACTCCACCTACGCCGCCGTCATCGTCAAAACGGTGGATGCGCAAACCCGCTCCAAAACCAGCCTGAACGACTTGCTGCGCGACTGACCTGCGCCTTCAACGGGGCCGGTGCTGCGCGGCAAGCCGCCGCAGGCCCGGCCTTTTGTTTTGGTGATGCCCCGTTTGAACGCGGACCCCAACCCGGAGAAACCCAGATGGCGATGATGGAACGCATCCTGCGGCTGATGGCTGAAAAGGAAGCCTCGGACGTGTACCTGTCGCCGTTTGCACCGGCGCTCATCAAAATCAACGGCCAGTGCGTCCCCATCAATTCCCAGCCGCTGGGCAAAGACTCGCCCATCAAGCTGCTAAGCGAGGTGCTGCCCCCCACCAAAATCGAAGAGCTGGAGGAAATGGGCGAACTGAATGTGGCCATGCCCATCGACGGCGTGGGCAACTTCCGCATCAGCGCCATGCGCCAGCGGGGGACGTATGCGGTCGTCATCCGGTACATCACGCTCAACATCCCCAAGTTAGGCGACTTGAAAGTACCCCCCATCCTGGGCGATCTGGTGATGGAAAAGCGGGGTCTGGTGCTCGTCGTGGGGGCCACCGGCTCCGGCAAAAGCACCACCTTGGCCAGCATGCTGGACCACCGCAACTCAAGGGTCACCGGTCACATCCTGACCATTGAAGACCCGGTCGAATTCATGATTCGCCACAAAAAATCGGTGGTGAACCAGCGTGAGGTGGGCAGTGACACCGTCAGCATGCAGCTCGCCCTGAAAAATGCGCTGCGCCAAGCACCCGACGTGATCATGATCGGCGAAATCCGCGACCGTGAAACCATGAGTGCTGCCTTGGCCTATGCCCAATCGGGCCATGTGTGCCTGGCCACCCTGCACGCCAACAACAGCTACCACGCACTCAACCGCATCCTGAGCTTCTACCCCGTCGAAGCCCGCCCCACCATGCTGGGTGACCTGGCCGCAGCCCTCAAGGCCGTGGTGTCGCAGCGCCTGCTGCGCACGGTGGAAGGCAAACGGGTACCCGCCGTGGAGGTGATGCTCAACACCGCCCTGATTTCCGACCTGATTGCCAAAAGCGACGTGAGCGGTGTGCGCGAAGCCATGGAAAAGTCACTGGCCGAGGGGTCGCAAACCTTCGAGAGCGACCTGGCCCGCCTCATCACCAGCGGCACCGTCAGCCGGGAAGAAGGCTTGGCCTATGCCGACTCGCCCACCAACCTCATCTGGCGCTTGCAGAACGCCCAGGTGGCAACCAGCACCGCCGCACCCGATGTACCGGTGGAAGACCCGGACGACACCCCCACCTTCACCGAATTCACCTTCAACACCTGACCCCCATGACCGCCACGCTGCGCCTGACCGAACAGCTCATTGCCCACCCTTCCGTCACCCCGGCAGACGAGGGCTGCCAGGACCTGATCGCCGCCCGCCTCCAACCCCTGGGCTTTGAATGCACCACGCTGGAACTGGGGCCGGATGATTTCCGGGTGACGAATCTGTGGGCAGTCAAGACACCAAATTTGAAGAAAAATACCGCCTCACCGTTTGATAGTAAAGGGGTTCAAGCTACGAAAACATTGGTGTTTGCAGGCCACACCGACGTGGTGCCCACCGGCCCGCTGGACCAATGGCGCACCCCCCCCTTTGTGCCCAGCCATGTGCCCGACCCACAAGGCGGCATGCTGTATGGCCGCGGCGCGGCCGACATGAAAACCTCCCTGGCCGCCATGGTGGTGGCCACCGAAGAGTTTTTGGCCGCCACCCCCAACCCGCACATCGCCATTGGCTTTTTACTCACCAGTGACGAAGAAGGCCCTGGCCGCGACGGCACCGTGAAGGTGTGCGACTGGCTGGTGCAACAGGGTCAGCGGCTGGACTGGTGCATCGTGGGCGAGCCCACCTCGGTGGAACGCACCGGCGACATGATCAAGAACGGCCGCCGCGGCACCATGAGCGGCAAGCTGCGGGTCAAAGGCATTCAGGGTCACATTGCGTACCCGCATTTGGCACAAAACCCCATTCACACCTTGGCCCCTGCGCTGGCCGAACTCACCACCATCGTGTGGGACCAAGGCAACGACTACTTTCCGCCCACCACCTGGCAGGTGAGCAACATCCACGGCGGCACCGGGGCCAGCAACGTCATTCCGGGCGATGTGGTGGTGGACTTCAACTTCCGCTTCAGCACCGAAAGCACGCCCGAAGGCCTGCAGCAACGCCTGGAAGCCGTTCTGCAACGCCATGGCCTGCAACCGACTGCAGGCACCGAACCGGGTTACGAACTGGCCTGGACGGTGGGTGGCCTGCCCTTCCTCACTCGCCCCGGCCCGTTGGTAGACGCGGTGCGCGACGCCATCCGGGCCGAGACCGGCCTGGAAACCGAGCTCTCCACCACCGGTGGCACCAGCGATGGTCGCTTCATCGCCCAGGTGTGCCCCGAGGTCATTGAACTGGGCCCACCCAACGCCACCATCCACAAAATCAACGAATGCGTGGCGGTGGCCGACATCGAGCCGCTAAAAAACATTTACCGGGGCGTGCTGGAGCGGCTGAATGCCGCTGAAGGTGGTTGATGCGGCGGTGGTTGCCAACGCCACCACCTGATGAAACGGAACCGCAGCCGCTCCCAGCCACTCAGGCCATTTCGTACAGCTCCAGCGGCAAACCATCCGGGTCGCTGAAAAACACAAACCGCTGGCCGGTGTATTCGTCCACCCGCACCGGCTCCGGCACCACGCCATGGGCCACCAGGTGCGCGCACCAGGCGTCCACATCGGCCACTGCAAAGGCCAAGTGCCGCAGGCCGCATGCCTCGGGCTGCGTGGGCCGGGGTGGCGGTGACGGAAACGAAAACAACTCCAGTTGACCGCCATCGGGCAAAGCCAGATCCAGCTTCCACGACTGCCGCGCTTCGCGCCAGTGCTCGGCCAACACCGCCAAACCCAGCACCTCGGTGTAGAACCGGCGCGAGCGGGCATAGTCCGACGCAATCAGCGCCACATGATGGATGGATTGCAACACCGGCGACCGGCCAGGTGCTGACGAAACGGGCTGACTCAAAGGCGAAATGGGCATGGCAAGCATGGGAGGCGGCTGCAACGACGGTGCAGACATGGGCCATTCTGTTCCAATACCCGGCTTGCCTGAAAAGCCCCATGACCCTGATCGAATTCATCACCGCCCAGGCCCGCCGCCTGGAAGACGCCCAGCTCGCCTTTGGCCAAGGCACCACCAACGCGTGGGACGAAGCCGTTTGGCTGACCCTGTGGTCCCTCGGCCTGCCGCTGGACACGCCACTGGACGACCCAGCCACGGCACCCGAGTTGAATGGAATTTCTCAACGCTTCAGGCTCTTGTCGCAAATAGAGAAAGGCACTGCTGCTGCGCTTTTTGACAAACGCATCGCCAGCCGTCAACCCGCCGCCTACCTCACTCGCGAGGCCTGGCTGCAAGGCGTGCCGTTTTATGTGGACGAACGCGCCATCGTGCCCCGCAGCCTGATTGCCGAGGTGCTGGCCGAGGGCAGCATCGACATCTGGCTGAGCAACGACACGCGCCGGGTGTTGGACCTGTGCACCGGCAACGGCAGCCTGGCCGTGCTGGCTGCCATGGCCTGGCCCGATGTGACGATAACCGGCGCCGACCTCAGCCCCGACGCCCTGGCCGTGGCCCGCATCAACGTGGACAAGCATGGGATGAGCAAGCGCATCACACTGGTCGAATCGGACGGGCTGGCGGCTTTTCAGGCAGCCCCTGCCCACACCACCACCGGGCAAACCGCCCGCCAAGCGCCCCAGCGGTTCGACCTGATCCTGTGCAACCCGCCCTACGTCAATGCCGACAGCATGGCCGCCCTGCCGCCCGAGTTCCGCGCCGAGCCCGACATGGCCCTGAGCGGCAACCTGGCGGGTGGCACAGACGGCATGGACTTCATCCGCCCACTGCTGGCGCAAGCCCCTGCGCACATGACGCCCCACGCCGTGCTGGTGCTGGAAATCGGCCACGAACGGCCGTTCTTCGAAGCCGCCTTCCCCACGCTGGACGTGGTGTGGTTGGCCACCAGCTCAGGCGATGACTTGGTGCTGCTGGTCACGCGCGAGGCGCTGCTGGTTTGGCAAGCCACGACCCCGGGCGGCGGTATTCAGGCAGAAGCCTCAGCAGGAGGCCACCCATGATCACCCTGCGCAACGTCACCCTGCGCCGGGGCACCAAAGTGCTGCTGGACGGCGCCAGCGTCACCCTCAACCCTGGCGAAAAGGTCGGCCTGGTGGGCCGCAACGGCGCGGGCAAATCCACGCTGTTTGCACTGTTCAACGGCAGCCTGCACGAAGACGGCGGCGACTTTTCCATGCCCCCCACCTGGCGCATGGGCCAGGTGGCGCAGAACATGCCCGAAACCGACCAGCCCGCCACCGCCTTCGTGCTGGACGGCGACACCCGGCTGACCGATGCCCAGGCCGAACTGGCCCGCGCTGAAGCCGCCCACGACGGCATGGCCATCGCCCACGCCCACGCCCTGCTGCACGACGCGGGCGTGCACGACGCCAAGGCGCGCGCCCAAACGCTGATATTGGGCCTGGGCTTCAAACTGAATGAGCTGGACAACCCCGTCAACAGCTTTTCGGGCGGCTGGCGCATGCGCCTGCAACTGGCCCGGGCGCTGATGTGTCCGTCCGACCTGCTGCTGCTGGACGAGCCCACCAACCACTTGGACTTGGACGCGCTGGTGTGGCTGGAAGGCTGGCTCAAGCGCTACGAGGGTACGCTGATCGTCATCAGCCACGACCGCGAGTTTCTGGACGCCATCACCCGCGTGACGCTGCACATCGACAACGCGCAGCTCACCCGCTACGGCGGCAACTACACCGCGTTTGAAGAGCTGCGGGCGCAGCAAATCGTGCTGCAGCAGCAGGCGTTTGCCAAGCAGCAGGACAAGATCGCCCACCTGCAAAAGTTCATCGACCGCTTCAAGGCCAAGGCCACCAAAGCCAAGCAGGCGCAAAGCCGGGTGAAGGCGCTGGAGCGCATGGAAAAGCTGGCCCCGGTGCTGACCAGCGCCGACTTCCAGTTCGAATTCCGCGAACCCCTCAGCCTGCCCAACCCCATGCTGGCCATCCGCGACGCGGCCTTTGGCTACCGGGCCGAGCCGGTGCCCGCCCGCCCTATTCCGGTGACCGAGGCCCCGGTGGACGAGCGCGGCTTTGCCAACAGCGCCACGGTGATGGCCGAGCAGCTCGCCCGGGGTGAACTGCTCCCCGACATTCAACCCGGCGACAAGGTCATCCTCACCGGCATGAGCCGCAGCGTGATGGCGGGTCAGCGCATCGGCATTCTGGGGGCCAACGGACAAGGCAAGTCCACGTTGGTGAAGACCATTGCCCGCGAAATGGCCCCCATGGCGGGGCGCATCACCGAGGGCAAAGGCCTGAGCATTGGCTACTTTGCCCAGCAGGAATTGGACGTGCTGCGCCCCGACGACAACCCGCTGCAACACATGGTGCGGCTGGCCAAGGAAGTCAGCCCCCAGGCGCGTGAGCAAGAGCTGCGCAACTTCCTGGGCAACTTCCGCTTCATTGGCGACATGGTGGCCCAGCCCGTGGGCACCATGAGCGGTGGCGAAAAAGCCCGGCTGGTGCTGTGCATGCTGGTGTGGCAACGGCCCAATTTGCTGCTGCTGGACGAACCCACCAACCACCTGGACCTGACCACCCGCGAGGCGCTGGCCATGGCCTTGAACGAGTTCGAAGGCACGCTGATGCTGGTCAGCCACGACCGCGCCCTGCTGCGCGCCGTGTGCGACGAGTTCTGGCTGGTGGGCCGCGGCGGCGTGGAGCCCTTCGAGGGCGACCTGGACGACTACCAGCGCTACCTGCTGGACGAAGCCAAGCGCCTGCGCGAGCAGCTCAAGGCCGATGCATCTGAAAACAGAGCAAACTCTACTGATGAATCAAGCGGAGAAAGCCAAAAAACTTCAGAAAATGCTGCCCCCGCACCCCGGCTGACCCCAGCCGAGCAGCGCAAGGCCGACGCCGAACGGCGCCAGAAGCTCGCCGCCCTGACCCGCCCCTGGCGCAAGGAGCTGGAGCAGGCTGATCAGCGGATGCACGCCATCCACACCGAAAAGGCTGCGCTGGAAGACGCCCTCACCCGCCCCCTGCCCCCAACTGAGCTGGCCCAGGCCGGCCGCACGCTCAAGGCCCTGGGCGACGAGCTGGAAGAACTGGAGCTGCGCTGGCTGGAGCTGGGCGAGCTGATCGAACAGGCCGAGGCCAACGCGGCCAACTGAGCCCACCCCGACCGGTCACTTGCCTTCGCGGGCCTTCTGGCGCAGAGCCTGGTGGGCGGGTCGGCCCATGCAGCGGTCCACCCACGCGTTGGTCAGCGGGAAGGCCGCCATCAACTCTTTGGCGGGCTTGGCCCAACCGACCACGCTGGCCACGCACAGGTCGGCCACGGTGAAGCGGCTGGCGGCCAGGTAGGTTTGGTCCGGAGCCATCCCCTTGGCCTGCTGGGCGGCCAGGTGTTGCTCCAGCACGGCAAAGGGCACCTGCAAGCGCTTTTCGGCAGCATCGGCCAACTCGGGCTTGCGTTGGTCGTGTGGCATGGCCACGCGGTGCATCAACACCGTCAGGGCGTCTTTTTCCACTTCGGTCACCACCCAGAAGCTCCAACGCAGGGCTTCGGCTTCTTCTGCGGCCGTGGCGGGGGTGATGCTGGTGCCATCGGCCTGGCCATGCACCCGCGCGAGGTACAGCGCACAGGCCATGCTTTCCCACACCGTCACGCGCCCCTCGGCCCGGTCATCGGTCAGTGCCGGAATGTGGCCGTTGGGGTTGATGGCCAGCATCTCTGGTGTGCGGGCACCGCCACCTGCGTAGGCAATGGACACATGGTTGTAGGCAAGCCCCAGTTCATCGGCCGCCCACAGCGGGCGCACGGCGCGGGAGGCGGCAATGCCGTAAATGGTGAGTGCGGGTTGGGTCATGGTGTCTCCTTCGGGTTATGTGTTCGGGTCGGGTGTTCAGGACGGGGATCAGGTCAGGCACAAGAACCGGTACTGGAGCCGGTGAGGGAGCCGGTGCTGGCGTCAACGGTTCTCCCACCCAGCAGGTTGCACAGCTCGGTCAGGGTGTCAATTTCTTCGTGGGGAAGCTGGGCATCGTTCGCCCAAAGCTGGTCGGTACGGTTGACCCACACGGCTTGCATGCCCGCCGCCATGGCCCCCAGCACATCCAGCTGCACATCGTCGCCCACATGCAGCACCTGGTCGATGGGTACACCTGCGGCCATTGCTGCAGCGGTGTAGGCCCGCACATCGGGCTTGCCCACACCCAGGCCGGTGGCGGTGATGCATGCCTTGAAAAACGGGGTCAACCCGATGCGGTTGAGGTCGGCGTTGCCATTGGTGAGCGCCACCAGCGGGTAACGGCTGGCCAGCCATTGCGGGGCGGGCAAGGCGTCGTCGTACAGCGTGACCTGGTTGCGGGCAGCGTAAAACACGTCGAACGCGGGCACTGCCAGTTCGGGCGGTTCGCCCGCCAGTTCCAGCGAACGCCGAATGGCCAGGCGGCGGATGGAAGCCAGGTCGTGCGCCAGCTCTGGGTGCTCGCGCAGCACTTGCTGGCGAACGTCATGCCGTGCTGCCGGGTTGGCGAACAAGGCTGAAGTCATGGGTGCATGGTCACCCAGCCAGTGCGCCAAGGCCTTTTCAGCCGCCTGAATGGCGGGCCAGATGGGCCAGAGGGTGTCGTCCAAGTCCAGGGAAATGGCGCGAATGCGGGCAACGTCGAGCATGGTGCGGGAGAATACTTCATGGCTCTTCCCTCCCCCTTCCGTCCCGAACCTCCATTTGCCCACGGCCAGCCGCCCCGCACTGCCGTGGTGTATGCCAACCTGGGCACGCCCGATGCGCCCACCGCCCCGGCGCTGCGGCGCTACCTGGCGCAGTTTCTGGGTGACCACCGGGTGGTGGAAATCCCCAAACCCATTTGGTGGTTGATCCTGCACGGCATCATTTTGCGCACCCGGCCCGCGAAATCAGCGGCCAAATACGCATCGGTCTGGACGCCAGAAGGCTCACCGCTGATGGTGTGGACGCAAAAGCAAGCCAAGCTGCTGCAAGGTTTTTTGGGCGAGCGCGGCCACCAGGTAACCGTGCGCCACGCCATGACCTACGGCAACCCCGCCCTGCCCGCTGTGCTGGACCAGCTCAAAGCCGAAGGCCACACCCGCATTCTGCTGGTGCCCGCCTACCCCCAATACAGCGGCACCACCACCGCAGCGCTGTTCGACCAGGTGTTTGCCTGGGGCCAACGCACCCGCCATTTGCCCGAGCTGCGGTTTGTGAACCGGTTTCACGACCATGCGGGCTACATCACTGCATTGGCCAATTCAGTGCGAGCACATTGGCAACGCGAAGGCCGGCCCGACCAGCTGGTGATGAGTTTTCACGGCGTGCCCGAGCGCACCTTGCACCTGGGCGACCCCTACCACTGCGAATGCCACAAAACCGGCCGCCTGCTGGCCGAGGCACTGGGCCTGACGCCCACGCAATATGTGGTGACGTTCCAGTCCCGCTTTGGCAAAGCCAAATGGCTGGAGCCCTGTACCGAACCCACGCTGGTGGCGCTGGCCCAACAAGGCACCAAGCGGGTGGATGTGGTGTGCCCCGGCTTTCCGGCCGACTGCCTGGAAACGCTGGAGGAAATCAACCAGGAAGCCCGGGAGGCGTTTTTGCATGCGGGCGGTGAACGGTTTGGCTATATACCGTGCCTGAACGACAGCCTGGACTACATCCGCGCGCTGGCAGACCTGACAGAGACCCACATGGCAGGCTGGCCGACTGCAGCGACCGCCCACACCGAAGAACTGGCCGCCAGCCGTGCACGCGCCACCGGTATGGGTGCGGCCCGCTGATTCCAAGCCCGGAACTGATGCTGGACGTGTTCACGGTATAAACCTGCGCTGACATCAAAAAAGCGGAGGGGTGACATTGAACACACAGTGTGCGGGACATCATGCCAGCTCGTGCTCCACCACATGGCGCACATGGTGGGTGCTATGGGCCGTGGTGAGTTGGTTGGGCAGCTTCAGCCTGCCTGCAACTGGCGCCACGAGCGCCATTCCAGCTATCCCCGTTGTGGTGATCAACACCGAAACCACACGCATCCCGCTCACCGCGCAGGCCCATCTGGAATGGAATTCGGTTGATACGTCAGCTGGCCATGCCGTCAGCCCGGAACTGCCAGCCGTTCAAACGGATGGGGCCTTGAGCCTGGGCTTCACCCGCCACACGGTGGCAGCCACCGTCGACCTGCTCAATCCCACCAACCAGCACATCAAACGGATTCTGGTGTTCGAAGCACCTTGGCTGGATCAACTGGATGTCACCCTACTCACCCCCGATGGCGAGCGACAGACCACCCTCACAGGTGACATCCTGCCATTCAGTTCCCGCGCATTGTCCGATCGGCGTCCTAACGCCATGCTGCAGTTATCCCCTGGTGTCAACCGTCTGCAAGTGCGGGTGACCAGCGCTGATCCGCTGCTGTTTCGCATGGTACTGATGTCGCGCGAAGGTCTGGCTCTGGAACAAGCCCTGGACGGTTGGACCTACGGGGCCCTGTACGCCGCCCTGGTTGCACTGCTGCTGTTCACACAAAGCATGGCAGGCTCCCTGGGAGGTGGCATTTTTTCAGGATACAGCTTGTACCTGGGCACCTTTCTGCTGGCCCATGCCACCTACAACGGTTACAGCTATCAGTGGCTGTGGCCTCAGTGGCCCCTGTGGGGAAACTGGGCGCACGCGTTGCTCATAGGTGGTTGGGCACTGTTTGCGCTGCTGTTTGCCAACCGGTTTCTGAACCTGGCGCAGCGGTCACCGTCGTGGCACCGCGTTTTCAGGTGGTTGACTTGGGCCGGGTTGGCCGGGTTTGTGCTGGCAGGAGCACTCAGAGGCTATTCAGGCGCTCTGGCGATCAGCATTGGAATTTGTTCGGTGATGCCATTTGTCATGCTGGTTTCGGGTTGGATACAACTTGTCAACGGTCACCGAGACACACGGTACTTTCTGTACGCCACCACCTGCGGAGCCGTTGGCACGGTGGTCACAGTCACCACCGTGATCGGCTGGCTGCCTTACACCGATTGGGGCTACCACGCCGCAGAAGCAGGCATGTTGATGGATGCACTGCTGCTGTCGTTGGCCATGGCAAGCCGGGTTCGCGTGGTCGCCCAGTCAGCACAGACTGCAGACGCCCTGCGCTTGGATCAAGCCAACCGCCATGCCGAACACCTGGAGCAGCAAGTCAGCGAACGCACCAAAGCCCACCAGGCCATCAACGCTGATTTGCAAGCCGCACTGAGCGCACTACAGCAGCGCGACCGACTGCGCACTCGTTTTTTTGCTGCGGCCAGCCACGACTTGCGCCAACCCCTTCATGCTGTGCGCCTTCTGGTGGAAGCCGTACAACGTGCACCCAATGTCACCATCATCAAAACCCACACCCAAGCACTGGACACGGCCACTACACATCTGAGCCAACTGGTGGAATCGCTGCTGGACATTTCCCGCTTGGACGCAGGTGCCGTCACCCCCAAATCCACCAAATTCCCACTGGAGCAGGTGGCTAGCGAAATCGAGTCTACTTTGTCACCTGTAGCGCAGGCCAAGCACCTCAAGCTGCGCTATGCCTACCCTTGGCAACCGCTCACGCTGTGGGTAGACCGCCAGCTTTTCATGAGTGTGGTGCTCAACCTCGTGGGCAATGCATTGAAGTACACAGATGATGGAGGTGTTTTGGTCGGATTTCGCAAAAGAAACGAAGGATTATTGCTACAAATTTTTGACACAGGGTGTGGCTTTTCCAATGAAAACAAAGAGCGAATTTTTGAAGAATTCCAGCAGTTGAACAATCCCACCCAAGACCGCAGCCGTGGCCTGGGTCTCGGTTTGGCCATTGCCAAGCGCACCTGCAGCTTGCTGGGCTTGGCCCTGGACTGCCACTCGCAGCCCGGCAAAGGCTCCGTATTTGAAGTGCGCATTCCTGCGGAATGTGTGTTGATCAACGACTTTGACGCGTCAGACCGCATGTCCAGCGAGCCCTTACCCGTTCAAACCGACCGATGGATGGGCAGCACCATTCTGGTGGTGGACGATGACCCGCTCCCCCTGCATGCATTAGCGGAAGCCTTGAATGCCTATGGCGTGACGGTGCTCGCCTGCGTCAGCGCCAACGACGCCATGAACCACCCCCAACTGAGCCAGGTAGACGCACTGGTGGCTGACGAAAACCTGCAAAACGGCTTAAGCGGCTCCTACCTGCTTGACGTACTGGTGCGCACCATTGGTCGGGAACTGCCCGGTGTGGTGGTGACAGGCAACACTGACCCTGAAGCGGTATTGAAAATATCGGCACGAGGTTGGCCGGTCCTGTTCAAACCCACCCGCGCACTGGAAGTACTGCAGACCTTGTCTGCCCTGCACAGCGCCCACCAGCGCAGGTTTACTCACTGACCATAACCAATGTGATCACTCACACAAAAAAACAGGGGTAGTGCTGGAGGAACGGTGGACAGATGGAAAATCTGTCACTCCGCCACTTCAAACCGATAACCCACACCGTACACCGACGCCACATGCACGGCCTCGGCGCCCGCAATCGTCAGCTTGCGTCGGATGTTTTTGATGTGGCTGTCCACCGCGCGGTCACTCACATCGCGCTGATCCTCGTGCAGTTCATCCAGCAACCGCGCCCGGCCAAACACCTGGCCCGGCCTGGAAGCCAACAAGGCCAGCAAGCGGAATTCCACAGGCGTGAGCGGCAACGGCTTGCCTTGCCACAGCACCTGCTGGTTGGGCACGCACACCTGCCACAGCGGTTGCGCAGGTTGTTTTGGCAACTGCACCCGCACATGGCCCGTTGCGCGACGCAGGTGGGCCCGCACCCGGGCCACCACTTCACGGGGGCTGAAGGGTTTGCAGATGTAGTCGTCGGCCCCGGTATCCAGGCCCAGCAGTCGGTCTATTTCATCTACCCGCGCCGTTACCATCACAATTGGCATGGCTGAAAAAGCGCGCACCTCACGGCACAGGGCCACGCCATCCATGCCGGGCAGCATGAGGTCGAGCAGCAGCAGATCGGGTTGGCGCGGGGGGTGCTTCAGGTGCTGCAAAGCGGCCAGTCCATTGGCCAGGTGCACGGTGTCAAACCCGCTGGCCTGCAGGTAATTGAGCAGCATGTCGGCAATGTGAGCATCGTCTTCCACCAGCATCACCAGGGGTTGGGTGGCGTTCATGTGGAGGGTTTCACCTGTTGGGGATACAAAGGCAAACGGACCCTCACCTGCAAGCCACCCTGTGGGCTGTGGTGGGCAGTGGCGCTGCCCTGGTGCGCCTGCGCAATGCTGCGCACGATGGACAGGCCCAACCCACTGGCATGCTCGGTATCTACACTGCGCTGGCGGGAGGCGTCCACCCGGAACAGGGGGTCGAACAGCCGGGGCAAATCGGCGGCGCTGACACCGGGAGCGGTGTCTTCCACCGTCAGCAGCACCTGTTGACCCTGGACTTGCCAGCTGACGGAAACGACACCAGGTGCCTGGGTGTAACGCAGGCTGTTGGTCAGCAGGTTGGCCAGCAGCTGCTCTACCCGCCCAAAGTCCCATTCGGCCACCGGTGGTGGGGCATCCTCAGGGGGTTGGTAGGTGAGCATCAGGCCTGCCCGCTGAGCCTGGGGCGTGAAACGTTGCACCACTGCCGCCAGCGCAGGGCCTATCTTGGCGGGGGCAAAGGTGCAGCGCATGCCCTCCACATCGGCCACCGACAAGGTGTGCAGGTCGTTCACCAGGCGGGTGAGCTGGTTCACCTCGTCACGCAGTCGGCCCATGATGGCCAGGGTGGGCTGGCGCACACCGTCTTCAATGGCTTCCAGCTCGCCGCGCAACACCTGCAGCGGGGTGCGCAGTTCGTGGGAAATTTGGGCAATCCAGGTACGGCGTGTGGCTTCCAGGCGGGCCAGTTCGGCGGTCATGGCATTGATGTCGCCAGCCAGCTCGGCCAGCTCTTGCGCCCCTGTCGGCACCACATGCACCTGCCGCTGGCCTTGCGCAATGGCCCGGCTGGCCTGCTGCAGCGCACGCAACGGGCGACTCCACAAACTGGCCAAACCAAAGCCAGCCAGCAAGGCCAGCAACACGGTACCCGCGGCAGCCAGGCCCAGGCCGGTGTACTGTCGGCGCAGGAAATTCAGGTCGGCGTTGTCCGGTACTGGCTCGGCCACCAGCGTCACCGTGCCCACTTCCATCTGGTTGACCTTGATGGCCCTGACCGATTTGGGTGCATCGGCGGGTTGCGGGCGGCCCGCCACCCACCGGCCTTGCGCATCGCGGATGAGCACCCGGTCGCGCAAAGCACCTCCGCCAGCGGCACCAGGCGGTGGGGGCGGAGGTGGGGGCCATGGCCGCGGCGGCCGTTGCAGATGAGGAGCCCTGCCTGCATCCTCCTCACGCTGGCCCTGTTCCGGCGCTGCGCTCTGCCAGGAACCGACGGCATCTCTATGGAATCTCGGACCCACTCCACCTTCCCTGGCAGGTGGCCCCGAGCCGCCCTGTAGCCGGTATGGACGGCCATAAAACTCGTCCATCAGCTCCCGCATGGCTTCGCGTTCGTCGGCACGCAACCAGTTGAACTGGGGGTCACGCACCGCGCGGCGTTCAATGAGCTGGACTAGGCGCATCAACTGCTCGTCATCGCGCTGGCGCAGGTAGTCGGTAAACCCGCTGCGCAGGTTCCATACCGTCAGGCCACCCACACCCGCAACCGCCAGCACCACCATGGCGGCCAGCAACAGCGAGAGTTGGTGGGCAATTTTCAGGTGCATGGCAGCATGGTAGCCAAGGCGGCCAATGGTTCAGCGCACAGGGGCAGGTGCCGGACCGGGGGCAGGAACAGGGGTTGGAGCTGGCGCACCGGCAGCTGGTGCGGCATTCGCAGCAGGGGTGAATCCGTCGCTCAAGGTGTGCAGGAAGGCCACCAGGTCGGCCACTTCCCCATCGTTCAGCACTGGGCCATCAATGGCACGGCGGTTGAACGGTGGGCGATTGGATTCGATGTTGCCCAGGTAGGCAGCGGGCAGGTCGTTGGGCACACCAGCCGGGCCATACCAACGGCGGGGGTTGCTGTTGCGGGTGGAATAGAAGCGCACCACCTCGGCCAAATCACGGAACACCCCGTTGTGCATGTAGGCGGGCCGCTCGGCCACATTGCGCAGTGTGGGCACCCGGAATTTGCCGCACAGGCTGTCTGCGGTCAGCCCCCCCACAGCACCGGCAGGCAAAGCGGGCACCGTGCGATCGGGCCCGCAAAGGCCCAGGTCAAAGAAAGCGGGATTGGCATTGGAAGGGCTGGCGGCGTTGCGGGGTATGCCGGTGGCCACATAGGTGAAGTCGGAGAACGGAGAGTCTTCGGGCCTGCCCGTGGCCGGGTTCATCACATGACAGGCCACACAGTTGGCACGTCCTCGGTCCTGGAACAACGCCAGCCCTCTGGACTCCTCAGGTGTGAAGGTGGCTTGGCCACGCACCATGGCGTCGTATTTGGAATTGAACGGCTGCAACGCACCCCGCTCAAATGCTTCAATGGCCACACCAATCTGGGCAAAAGCCGCGTCCACGTTGGTGAACACATTGGCCCCGAATGCACGGCGGAACACATCCGCATACGGGGCCACAGCCACCTTGTTCACCACCGCCGCTTTGCTGGGGTTGTTCATTTCCTGCGGGTTCAAAAATGGCTGCAGGGCTTGCACCGCCACCGTGTCCACACGGCCATCCCAAAAATGGCCACCGCGCGGTTCGGTGCGGCCATTGCGGGTAATAAAGCCAAACGGGGGCACCACACCCTGGTAACTGTTGGTGAGCGCATTGCGGTGGCCAAACACCCCCGGCACACTGCCCTGGGAGATGCCAATGCGCGAGGCATTGTTACCCGCAAAGCCCGCATTGGGCTGGTGACAGGCCGAGCAGGCCGTACCGGCGGGTTCTGACAGATTGCGGTCGGCAAACAGGGCGCGCCCCAGCTGGACAAGCTGCGCTTGCGGAATGCCAACCGCCTGCGCCGTTTCAAAGGTGATGGTCACTTCCCCAGCGGGTGCCGCAGCCACCGCTTGCGCCGATTCGGTCGGGGCCACCCCATCACCGCCACCGCCACAGCCCAGAAGGGCAAAAGCAGAAGCAGCTGCCGTGAACGCCAAGGCCAAACGCCGTTGGGCGCGGGGCACATGGACGGGGAAGTCGGCAATGACCGTGAGAGTACGAGTGGGCATGACAGTCTCCTTGAAAAGCGGTCAGGAGACTGTGCAAGCCGAATGTGGAGCAAATGTGGAGAACGCCCTCATGAGGAAACGCAGGGCCGCACCCAAGTTTCCACATCCCCCTCGGGGAGCCTGACGCAAAGCAGCAGGGTTGGGGGCACCATCAGCCCGCAGAACGCAGAAATGCCAGCACTTGATCCAGCTGTTCGGGCACGTTCAAGGCAGGTGCATGGCCGCAACCAGGTACCTCCACCACGTTCAGCACACCCCAGGCACCCGGGCCACGGGTTTGCATGTCCGCCAAGGTGTCGGGAAGCACCAGGTCGGACTCGGCCCCACGCAGGCACAGCACGGGCAGCGTGAGCGCGTCGTAGTGATCCCACAACTGGTAATCGTTGGGATGCAGCACAAACTGCTGCACCATGGCTGGGTCGTAGTGGGGAGTCACCCGACCATCCGGCAGGCGACGAGTGGAGGTTTCCGTCAGTAAGCGCCACTGGGCATCGCTCAACCAGCCATAAGGCTTGTAGACCGTGCGAAAAAACGCCTCCAGCTCGGCCATGGAATCGAATGCGGGTGGCTGCCCCGCATAGGCTTTGATGCGGTCGATGGCCGCCTGGGCCAGTTGTGGGGCGTTGTCGTTGAGCACCAGGCTGCGGATGCGCGGCTTCAGAGTTGGCTCTGCCAGGCCACTGGCGCACACCATGCCCAGGGCGCCCCCCATGGAGGTCCCCACCCAGTGCACACTGTCCAGACCCAACTGGTCGAACAGGTCACAGGCTTGCCGGGCATAAAAGCGCAACTGGTACTGCTGGGCAGGGTCGCTGGCCCATTGACTCAGCCCCCGGCCCACCGTGTCCGGGCAAATGACCCGGTAGCCGGCAGCCACCAAGTAGTGGGCCAGTTCGTCCATGTCGCGCCCAGTGCGGGCCAGGCCATGCCAGGCCACCACCACCGGGGCATCTGGGTCGCCCCAATCCATGAAATGGGTTTCGCGCCCGGCGCAGGTGAGGTAGCGGGATTCAGCAAGCATGACAAAAGGCCCGTTTTGCGTGGAAGGGTCTGAAACCTCTGCGCCTCAATCTGGCACCACAATGCTGCCCGCCGCGATGGCAATGGCGTCACCGGCTGCTGGAGTGGTCTGAAAGGCTGGCACATTGGCTGGCGCAATGGCTGGTGCAGCGCCGGGCGTGCCACCACGTGGCAGCGTGCGCACCACCTGACTGGCTGGCAATGGCTTGCCTGTTCTGAGGTGGTCATAAACAGCATCGAGCGCTCGATTCAGGTACACATGCAGAGGCACATAGCGTGTGTCATACCCAGGTAACACCGTGGGCAACCCAATGAACGAATCAAAGTGCTGCGCGTTGGTCACTTCCACATAACTCAATTTGGTGGCACTCCCTTCGACCTGGCTGTTGAGCGCGGCGTAAGGGCGTGAGGTGTGATTGACCGGCAGCAACGCATCGGCCCGGCCGTGCACGATGATGGTGGGCTTGCTGCGCAGATTGCCATTGCGACGCGTTTCGCTCACACCGGCTTGCAGTTGCTGAGCGGCAGCATCGTTACCTGTGACCAAATTGCGTAGGCACAGGGCACCGTCCAGGTTCCAGTCAGCCACGCCTGCCGCATTGGCCGACAGAAAATCCCGGCCAGCGCCGAATTTGCCCGAGTTGTTGATGAGCTGCACACCGCTGGAAGGAGGCACGCCGTTGCCCGTGGCAAACATGCCTGCCAACGAAGCAGCCGCCAGCGTGTTGACCGCACCGGTTGCAGCCGTGGAACCGAAACTGAACCCGCACAGGTTGTCCCTGACGCTGGCGCGTGACAGACTGTTGGCAAAGGTCACGCCCACTGCTGGTGATACCTCGAAGGCAGCCAGCGATGCATGCAACTCGCTGGACTCGGGCTCCCAGCCGTAGTCGCGAAGCTTCTGCAGCGCCTCTTCCGCTTGCGTAGCCGTGGTGGTGGCTTTTAACAAGCCCTTGGCCTGCAACGATGCGCAACGGTTGGGCGCAATTGGTAACGCCGCACTGGCAAACCCTGCAGCGAACGCAGCGGCGTATGGGCTGGTGCTGACGGAGGGGGCCAACGACGCGCAGGCTTGGTACAGGTTGGCGTGAGTCACAAAATCCACCAGCGTTTTGCTGTTCACCGCCACCGTGGTGGTGCCACGCTTGACCGTCACGCCTGGGCTGACGGGCATTTCAACGGCGGGCTCTGAAACGGCCACACCGTCGATCAGCCCAGTCGTGTCTTGCTCGGCTGCTGCAATGGCAGCGCCACCTCCGTTGGACAGGCTGGATGCAATGACGATGGTGTTGGCAGGGTTGATGGTTTGATACCGGTTTCCCAGCACATCCATCGAACCAAATTTCTGGTTGATGACATAGAACGCAAACTCAACCGCCTGCAGGGTATTTCGACCCCAGCTTTTTTCCGGGTTCTGGCCTGAGTGGGCGTGTTTGAACGCAAACCGGTTGGGAGTGGCTATGTTGAACGCCACCAGCTCAGTCGCACTGAGGCCGGCGTTGAATGCAGCCGCGTTGCCTGCAGTGGCTGCACTGGCACGGGTACCGTTGACCAGAGGCACGGTATCGGCACCCAGGTCATGCGGGGCAGCGCCCGTGCCTTTGTCGGTATAGGCCACGGCGCAGCCGCGTTTCAGCCCCCATTCACCGGTGGTGATGCCGCCGTACACCCCGCGTGAGCCCGACGATGTGGCGGTGATGATGCAGGGGCTGGCTGGATTGAAGCTGGCGGGCAACTGCACCATCAGCGTCACATTCTGCTTACCAGCACCATCGTCAGCATAGGCAATGAATTCAGTGCCTGCGACCTTTCCTTCCCCTGTACCCACGACACCCGCTGCATCCACATTGGGGCCATACAGCGTGCCAAAACCACCCGCAGCAGTCATGTCGAGCATGGCACGGTAGTTGGTGTGAATGGCGTTGCGGCGCAGCTCTGCCGCCGTGGGGTTAAGAGGGTCGGCATAAGCCGGAGCCACAGGCGAGGCCAAACCTGTCTTTCCCAGTCCCGCAGTCAACAAATCGTTGGTACTGCCGTCATAGGTGGCCTCGGCCACGCTGCCCAGATACAACGGCTTCTGGTTGATGGCATCACCACCACCGCCACCGCATGCGACCAAACAGGCCGCAGCCAACACCGTCAAACCACCTTGTTTCACCAAACTTTTCATGCTTGCCTCCTGCATCATCAAAATGAACCAACAACGAAAAAAAAACAGCTTTCAGCGAAGTGCCCCCGCTCTCAGCCGCCCCACCACACCTGTCGGAAAGTAGTAAACCGACAGCACAAACAACACCCCCAGCCACAACAGCCAGCGGTCGGGCGACAGCAAGGCCGCCAGCACCGGCACGCCAGAGGCCGCTTCACTGCCCAGTTTGAGCAGGTCTTGCAAATAGCTTTGGGCCACCAGGAACAGCACCGCCCCCAGCGCAGAGCCATAAATGGTGCCCATGCCACCAATGACGACGATGAGCAGCACATCCATCATGATTTCAAAGCTCAACGAGGTGTCCGGCCCGTTGTAGCGCAGCCAGATGGCCAGCATCACCCCAGCCATGCATGCAAACAGAGCAGAGAGCACGCTGGAGGTGGTGCGATACACCACCACGCGGTAGCCAATGGCCTCGGCCCGGAATTCGTTTTCGCGAATGGCCTGCAGCACCCGGCCAAACGGCGAGTTGACGATGCGCAGCAGCGCCAGCACCAACACCAGCGCGGTGACGAAGAGCAGGTAGTAGCTGAGCAGGCGTCCATCAAGCATCACCCCCAGAAACGGCTCCTCGGCAAACTCGTGACTGGGCATCAACACCTGCGGCAGGCGGAAGGACAAACCGTCTTCCCCTCCGGTGATTTCCGAGAGCTGCGAGGCCAGGGTCATGAAGGCTGACGCCACGGCCAGCGTGATCATGGCGAAAAAAATGGCCCGAACCCGAAGCGAGAACAAACCAATGGCCAGCGACAGCAGCAAGCTCACCCCCAGCGCCCCAACCATGCCTGCCGCCAAGGCTTCCCAAGTGGCCCCCAAGCGGGTGGTGGCAATGGCCACGCCATAGGCCCCAATGCCAAAGAACATGGTGTGCGCAAAGCTGACGATGCCGGTGTAGCCCAGCAGCAAATCGAAGCTGGCCACCAGCACCACAAAAATCAGCACCTTGGCGGCCACATTCAAGGCCTTGACGCCAGGCACAAGGAACGGTGCAAACGCCAGCCCCACCAAAAGGGCCAACAGCAATGCAGCAAGAATGCGGCTGCGCGGCAGGTCGTTGGAAATGAGTCGATTCAACATAGGGTGGTCTCCCGCAGGGCCGCCCCAAGGGAGACCAAGCCCCCTCGGGGGGCAGCGAACGAATGTGAGCGTGGGGGCATGATGCTTAGCGGTTCGCGACGGGATAAACACCCTGAGGCCGCCACAGCAACACAGCCACCATCAGCGCAATGTTGGAAAACAGCGCCACCTTCGGCGCCAGGAAGCCGGTGTAATTGGCCATCAATCCCACCAGCAGCGAACCAATCAGCGCGCCGCCGGTCGAGCCCAGCCCACCGATGATGATGACGATGAAGATGAGCACATTGACCTGTGCGCCCATCTGCGGCACGACGTTTTGCTGGTACAGCCCCCACATGACGCCTCCCAGACCAGCCAATGCGCTGCCCACCACAAACACGCCCACAAACAGGCGGCGGATGCGGTAACCCAGGCTCTCCACCATCTCACGGTCCTGTACCCCGGCGCGAATGAGCAACCCAATTTTGGTGCGCGACAACACCCACAGTTGCAGCGCAAACACCACTGCCCCCACGCCCACCGCCAACAGGCGGTACTTCTCCACCGCTGCCTCGCCCAAATACAGGCTGCCACGCATGGCTTCGGGCAACGGCAACGCAATTTGCTGCGGCCCCCAGATGACCTTGATCAGCTCCTCGCCAATGATCATGCCGCCCATGGTGATGAGAATCTGCTTCAGATGCTGGCCATACACCGGCCGCACGATGAAGCGCTCGAACGCCAGCCCCACCGCTGCCGCCACGCCCATGGCCACCAGCATGGCCGGGAACACCGCAGCCAGGTTCATGAGCCACTGATCGGAATTCGTCCAGTCTCCCATCGCACCCAGCACACTGGTGGCCACAAAGGCTCCCAAGGCGATGAACAGGCCGTGGCCAAAATTCAGCACATCCATCAGTCCGAACACCAGCGTGAGGCCTGAAGCAATGATGAACACGATCATGCCCATGGCTAGCCCCGCCACCGTGAGGGTGACCCAGATTGAAGTGGAGCCAATGAGCGGGAGCACAGCCAAGGCCAGCAAAGGCACCAGTGCCAGGGGTTTCCAATCCAAGTTGTTCACAGCGTCAACCCCAGCAAATCACGTTGCAAGTTTTCGTCGGTAGCCAGCTCAGCCATGCTGCCGGCATGCACCACGCGGCCGTTGTCCATCACCGCCACGGTGTCGCCCAGCCGCTTGGCAAAACTGATGTTTTGCTCCACCAGCAGAATGCTCACGCCGCTGGCCTTGAGCTGCTGGAACGCGTCGATCATGTTGTTGATCATCACGGGTGCCAGGCCCTTGCTGGGTTCATCAATGATGAGCAGCTCGCGTGGTTCGACGATGGCGCGGCTGACCGCCAGCATCTGCTTTTGCCCGCCAGACAGTTTGCCAGCCGGGTGGTTCCAGAATTTCTCAACAGCCGGGAACAACTTGAAAATCCATTGCAATCGCGCTTCGTCCATCTGGCTCGCGCGACTGGCCTGGCGGGCCGCCAGCAACATGTTTTCCTTGACGGTCAAGTCGGAAAAAATGCCCATGTTCTCGGGCACATAAGCGATGTTCAGCCCCGCGATTTGCGGGGTATGCAGATGGGTGACGTCTTGCCCGTTGAACGTGATGCGGCCCTTGGAGGCCTGCCACAGCCCCATGATGGTGCGCAGTGTGGTGGTTTTACCCGCTCCGTTGCGACCCAGCAGCATGGTGAGCTGCCCTTTGGGCACCACCAGATCCACCCCATGAAGGATGTGATACGCCCCGATGTGCGTTTCCACCCCTTGCAGGGTGAGCAGCGGTTCCGCCTTGGGGGGTACCTGCAGGGGCTTGGCATGGGCCACTTTGGCCGCTTCAGGTTGCCGTGGCCGTTGCGGGGCAAAAAGGCCTGTGTTGCTGGCTTGGTACGGGGTGCTCATGCTGCGCCCTTTTGGGAAACGGCTGAAACGGGTGCCTGGCTGGCAGCGGCTACGCCCAAATAGGCCTCCTGCACCACCGGGGAAGCAATCACTGCAGCAGGTTCACCATCAGCTACCAAGGTGCCGTTGTGGAGCACGATGATGCGGTCAGCCAGCTCGCGCACCACATCCATCTTGTGTTCCACCAGCAAAATGGTTTTGGTCTTGTCGGCCTTGAGGCGGCGAATCAAGTCAAGGATGACCGGCGCGTCGTCGTGACTCATGCCCGCAGTGGGTTCATCAAACATATAAACCTGTGGGTCCAGAGCCATCAGCAGCGCCACTTCCAGCTTGCGCTGGTCCCCGTGCGGCAAGCTGGACACCCCCACACCCGCCTGGTCCTGCATGTTCACCGACGCCAGAATGGATTCAGCCTGTTCGCTCACCGCGCGGTGATCGCTCCAAATGCTCCAGAGGTTCAATCCCCGGCGGTGTGGCCCGCCCAGAGTGGATTGAACCGCCAGCCGCACGTTCTCGAACACCGTGAGGCTTGGAAACAGATTGGTGAGCTGGAACGCCCGCCCCAAACCAGCCCGGGTACGGGCAGAAGCAGGCAAGCCACTCAGGTTCTGCCCGTTCAGGCTGACCGACCCCGAAGTGGCCGGTAGCTGTCCTGAAATCAGGTTGAAGTAAGTGGTTTTGCCAGCCCCGTTGGGGCCCACGATGGCGGTGAGCGTGCCAGGTGCAAAACGGCACGAAACCGCATTCACCGCCACATGCCCGCCAAAGCGGATGGTCAAATCTTGGGTGGCCAGCATGGGCTCAGCGCTGGTTGCGAATGGGCACGTTCATTTCTTCGGGCTTGATTTCACGCACCAGCTCGGGCACGCCCCAGGCAAACGCGGGGTCCACCTTGATCTTGAAGTGGTACATGCTCTGCATGGCTTGGTGGTCTTCCTTGCGGAAGGTCATCTTGCCCTTGGGCGTGTCGAAGCTCATGCCCTCCATCGTCTTGATGAGGGTATTGGTGGCGGTGTCGCCCTTGGTGGCTTTCAATGCCGTGACGATGGCCATGGCCGAGCTGAAACCACCGGCGGTGAAGAAGTCGGGCGGTGCCTTGAACTCTTTGTAGTGCTGGGCCACCAGGGCCTCGTTCACCGGGTTCTTGGGCATGCCGAAGTAGTAGTAGGCCGCGCCTTCCATGCCCGGGAACTGCTTGTAGGCCACCATAGCAGGCAGGATGTTGCCGCCAGTGGCAATTTCAATGCCGTGGCGCTTCAGATCCATGTCGGCAATCTTGAACGGGTTGCCACCCGCCCAGATGATGAAAATCACCTTGCGGCCGGGCAAGCCCTTGAGCTTGTCGATCATGCGCTGGCCTGCAGCGGTGAAGTCGGTGGTAGCAGGTGGCAGGTATTCCTCACCCGCCAGCTTGGCTTTTTTCAGCGCTTCCTTGAAGGCTTTCACACCGTCTTTGCCAAAGGCCGAATCCTGCGCCATGGTGACCACATGCACCCCCTCTTTGTCCAACGCCACCGCATTGGCAATCGCATCCTGGCTGCTGTTGCGCCCGGTACGGAAGATGTATTTATTCCACTTGTCGCCGGTGATGCTGTCCGCCACAGCGGGCTCGACCAGCAGAACCTTTTTGTACTCTTCAGCCACCGGCAACATGGCCAAAGCGACCGGGGATGCGGTGGGGCCCACGGCCAGGTCTACCTTGTCATCGCCATACGCAGCGGCCAGCAGACTTTTGCCTTGGTCAGGCTTGCCTTGGTCGTCTTTTTCAATCACCACAATCTTGCGGCCGTTCACGGTCATGGTACCGCCTGTGGCATAGCTCAGGCCCATCATCAGGCCGGTTTGGGTTTGCTTGCCGTATGCCTCCAGCGGGCCGGTTTTGCTGTAAATGTGGGCAATTTTGAGGTCTTTGCCCTGCGCCAGCGCGGGCACGGCAAACACACCAGTGGCGGTGGCCAGTGCGGCAAGGGCTGTCAGCTTGAACAAGGGGCGGCGTTGCATAAGGTGTCTCCTGTTTGGGTCGCCTTGCATTGCAGTGTTCGTGCCAGTTCGCACCACGGCCTGACGTGCTTGATTTATATGAAATTTTTCTTCATGCACACACTCAGGCACCCCATAATCGCCTGAAATTCAGACAATCAAAATGCATTTATTTCAGTCACATGACTGAATTTGAATCAGGGTTTCCGAGCATGGCATACAGTTTGGCACGCGACACACCCAACTTTCGGGCTGCTGCCTGCTTGTTGCCTTGTGTAGCCTGCAAGGCGGCAGCCAGCGCACGCCGTTCCAGCTCGGCCACTTGCTCAGCCAGCGGCCTGACGGCATCGGCATCAGCCATTGGTTTTGCAGGGGGCAGGGCAGGAGCGACCTCGGCCACGCCCGAAGCACGCAACACCTGCTCAACCTGCGCAGCGGTGATGCGGTCGGTGTCGCAGCGCAAGGCCGCTTGCTCCAGCACATTGCGCAGCTCGCGCAGGTTGCCGCGCCAGGTCTGGGCACTCAACAGCGCCAGAGCCTGGGCTTCCATCTCGGGCGGGTGCATGCCATCGCGGTTCTGCATGTCGTCGCCCAATGTTTCCAGCAGTGCGGGAATGTCTTCGCGGCGTTCACGCAAGGGCGGCACGCGGATGGGCAGCACGCTGAGACGGTAGTACAGGTCTTCACGAAAGCGCCCTTCACGCACCAATGCCAACAGGTCACGCGAGGTGGCGGCCACCACCCGGGCATCGAACGGCACCAGCCGGTTGGAGCCCAGGGGTTCAATTTCGCCCTCCTGCAGCGCCCGCAGCAGCTTGGCCTGCAGGCCTAGGGGCATGTCGCCAATTTCGTCCAAAAACAGGGTGCCGCCATCGGCCAGCTTGAATTTGCCGTCGCGCCCCTTGCGATCAGCCCCAGTGAACGCTCCGGGAGCCACACCGAAGAATTCGGACTCCAGCAGCGTGTCCGGCACGGCGGCAATGTTCACGCCCACAAATGGCCCTTGCGCCCGGGGTGACGCGGCATGGATGGCCTGTGCCAGCAGCTCCTTGCCGGTACCGGTTTCGCCCAGCAACAGCACCGGGCTGCTGGTTTGTGCGGCTTTGCGGGCCTGGCGCTTCACATCGGCTGCGGCTTCACTGCGCCCGACAAAACTCGCAAATGTGTAGCGTGTTTGTCTTTTTCCGTTGGCACTTGATCGGGACTTAGCCAGTTCTTTTCTGGCATCTTCCAACTCGCGCTGCAGGTTGGAAAACTTGGCAATGAGCGGCTGCAAATTGGCCTGTGGCTGCTCGAACAACACAATGCCCAGTGCGCCAATGACCTCCCCCGCTTCGCTGCGCAATGGAATGCGGCTGACCACAAAGGTACCTGCACGGTTGGTGAGCAGGTCGATGAGAATGGGCTTGCAGGTTTTCAGCACCTCGTGCATGAGGGTGTTCTGCACCACACCCGAGACCGGTTGCCCCACAAAGTCCTGTTCGCGTTCAAAGCCCAGTGCCGGAAGGTAGCGGCGGTATTGGTCGTTGATCCACACCACCTTGCCCGCACGGTCCACCAGCAGCATGCCTTCGCTGGCGTTGGCAAACAGGTCAAACATGGAACGCGCGGCCAGCTCCAGAATGCTCTGGGCATCGCGTGGCAAGGGGTGAACGAGCGGCATGCTGCGCATGTTAGCGCCTCTAAATCGTGTTTAGAGCATCAAAAATTTGATAGCTAACTATGCAAACAAAAAAAAGCGCACAATGCGCTTTTTTTATGAAAATACAACTTCAAAAGATCAGGTGGCAATTCCCGGGTTGCCTTCCATGCCCACCAGCTTGGGTGTGTTGATCTTGAGGGGTTTGATGGTTTTGTGGTTTTTGAAGTACGCCTCCATCACATCCCAAATCGGCTCGCCTTTGGCGCCTTCGGCCACCGGAGCCCAGCCAGCCACCTTGTACTTTTTATCGGCCTCAATGGTTTTGCCGTTCAGCATCATGTTGTTGATGCGCTTGCCAGCCGGTGCTTTGGGGTCGCAGGTGTAGGCCATGCCACCCACCCGCACCATGTCACCGCCCTGCTGGTAATACGGGTCGGGGTTGAACAGGTTGTCGCACACATCTTCCATGATGGTTTTGATGGTCTCGCCCGTCATTTCCGTCAAAGTGCTGGTGGGATAGGTGATGGCGACCTGATCCATCATCAGTTCACGGGTAATGGCCTGGCCGGGCAACAGTGTGGTGCCCCAGCGGAAGCCGGGCGAGAAGGCCATGTCTGCGCCCTTCACTTCCATGAGCGCATCCACAATGAGCTGGTCCCACGAGCCGTTGAAGTTGCCGCGGCGGTACAACAAGCCCTCGGTCACAGCCAGCTTTTCATCCAGTTTGGCTTTGTAGGGTGCGCGCACTTTGTCGATGTAGGCCTGCATCTCGGCATCGGCCGGCAGCAAATTGGCAAAGATGGGCAACAGCTTGTAGCGGAAGTCCTGCACCTTGCCACCGCGCACGTCAAAGTCCAGCACGCCCAGGAACTTGCTGTTGGAGCCGGCGTTGGTCACTAGGGTCTGACCTTTGGCATTTTTCACGATGATGGGCGCTGGCATGCCGTCGTGGGTGTGGCCACCCAGAATGGCGTCGATGCCCGTCACGCGCGAGGCCATCTTCATGTCCACATCCATGCCGTTGTGGCTGATGACCACCACCGCCTGCGCACCCTTGCCACGGGCTTCGTCCACCACGGCTTGCATGTTTTCGTCCTGGATGCCAAAACTCCAGTTGGGCACCATGTAGCTGGGGTTGGCAATGGGCGTGTAGGGGAAAGCCTGGCCAATGACGGCCACGGGCACGCCGTTCATTTCCTTGATGACGTAGGGCTTGAACACCGGGTCGCCGAAGTCTTTGGTTTTGACGTTCTGGGCCAAAAAGTCCAACTTGCCGGCAAAGTCTTTTTCGATGATTTCGGTGACGCGCTGCTCGCCGTAGGTAAATTCCCAGTGCGGGCACATGGCATTGACGCCCAGCAGTTTGCAGGCATCGACCATGTCCTGGCCATTGGTCCACAGCGCGGTGGCACTGCCCTGCCAGGTGTCACCGCCGTCCAGCAGCATGGCATGGGGGCGGCTGGCGCGCAGCATTTTCACCAGCGTGGCCAAGTGAGCAAAGCCGCCCACCTTGCCGTAGGTTTTGGCAGCTTTCTCAAAATTCAGATAGCTGAATGCGTGAGCCTCTGCGGTGCCGGGCTTGATGTTGAAGTGCTTGAGCAAGCCCTCGCCCACGATGTGCGGTGGGCGGCCCACCGCCTCGGCCACGCCCAGGTTGACATTGGGCTCGCGGAAGTAAATGGGCATCAACTGCGCATGGCAGTCGGTGAAGTGCAAGAAGCTGACGTTGCCGAACTTGGGCAGGTCATAGAGCTTGTTGGTGGCGCTGGGCTTGGCCGCCAACACATCGGCGTGGTCCAACGCCATTCCACTGGCACTGGCCACGGCCAGCAATTGCATGAACTCACGACGGGAAAAGCTCATTTGAATATTCCTGAATGATTGCAAACGGATAAAGAAAACCAAAAAAAGGGCCAGCAGCTATGCCAGCCCTTTTTGAAACACATTCACTGGTTGACGGGCGACTTGGGGTCAAGCAGCAACGCCATCACATGCTTGATCTGCGCTGGACTCAGCACGCCGTTATGCCCGCCGCGCGGCATCATGGAACAGGCGTTGTAGGCCTGCGGGTTCCAAATCTTGCCCCAGGTGTATTCCACGATGGCCTTCGCCTCTGGCGACGCTGGGTTGGTCACACCCCGCAACTTGCCGTAATTCCACAGGCTGGGGCCAATGGTGCCGAAAGAAATTTCGACCTTGTCTATTTGATGGCAGTTGTAGCAATTGCCGCCATTGACAGTTTTGGCATCGTCGGTCCAGGTCATGCCACGACCGCTCTGGGCAATTTTTTCGCCCTCTTTCCAGTCACCCAAAAATTGGCCATCGGTTGGCCACTGGATGGTTTTGAGCGCAGCGGCTTCCAAGACCTTGGCCTGCGCTTCGGGCAACGGTTTGCCTGACACGTTGGCTGCACTGCAAGCGGCCATGTTGGCATCCTGCTGGAGGGCTTTCAGCGTCACGATGCCGTTGGGTTGAAAGTCAGATTGGATGATGTCTGCCGCCAGTTTGTCGTAGTCAACCGGCTTGGAACCACCGGCACAACCGGCCAGAGCGGCCACAGCCACAGCACCCGCTGCAAACAACATTTTTTGGTTCATGTCGGTCTCCTCAGCGCTTCAGAGCGGGAACGATGGACTTGGCGCCGCTGGCATTCACACCCATGTAAACGCTCAGGGCGATGGTGGCGTCGCTGCCCCACTTGGGTTCGGGGAAGCGCTGCTGCCGGTAGCAATCGTTCAGACGATGCTGCATGGTCCACATTTGGGAGTTGGAAATGCGGTAAGCCGGCCAGGCGGCAAACCCGACACCGTCACCCGGATTTTTGGTGAGGTTGGGCAAATCTTGCAGACGAATGCGGGTGTCGTCCTGGCCATGACAGGACGCACAGGAAAAGTCATGCGAACCACCACGGACAAAAAACAGGCGTTTGCCCACTTCGTACATGGTTTTTTCCGAGTCATGTGCTTGCGACAGCTTGAAGGGCATGTCTTTGGACAAACCACCAATCCAGGTGGCCAGCGCAGCGATGTTGGCCTTCTCGCCCATCAACAAAGGGGTTTTGACAATCTCGGCGGCATTGAAACCTTGCAAGGTTTCCATGCAGGTGACCAGCCGTGTTTCGAGGTCTTGCACGCGCTTGGTGTCGGCAAAGTACTTGGGCAGCTGCACAAAAGCACCTTCCACCACGCCAGGGCCCAAGCCCAAATCACATTGCTCCAGCGAAGTTTTCTTGGGGCCGCGTTTTTGCTTCCACAGTTCCTCGCCTTTCATCTCGAACAGCTCGGCGGGGTTGCCATCGGCCAACATCTCACGGAATTTGGCGATGCCAGCAGCGGCGGCATCCTGCGCTTGAGCGCCCGCCACAGTCATGCCCAACAGAATGCCAACCAACCCGTGGCTTGTCTTCATGATTTGTCTCCTCGTGTTCCCAACAAAAAACGGCCCTTCCGCAACAGAAGAGCCGGTGAACGCCGAATGATCAAGCAATGGTGGCTTCGTCGGTGCGGGAATCGCCTTTGTTGTCGGTCCACTTCACCGACACCTTTTCACCCTTGTTGCCACCCTTGAACTTGAACGACAGGAAAGGGTTTTGCGACACGGCACCGCTGAACTGGGCTTTCAACACGGCTTTGCCGTTGTGAGTGGCTTCCAGGTTCTGGATGTAGTGGGCGGCAACCAGATTGCCTGCCGCGTCTTTGCGAATGCCGGACTCCATGGGGTGGGACATGAGAACGCGAACTTCGACCACGCCATCTTTGTTGGCGGCACGGATGCGCATTGGATCTGCCATGACTGAACTCCTAAAAACTGTTGGGTAATGAATGTTTCAAATCAACTGAACCGAGCGAGGCCGATCAGCCGCCGCAACCGCCCAGAGTGACTTTGGTTTCTTTCATGGCAGAGAACAATTTGCCATCGGCCTTGACCACGGCCACGACGTTGGTGGACTGGCCCATCTTCAGACGAGTCTGAACAGAGGCTTCGGTGCCCGCTGGAATTTCAAAGCCTGCAGCCAGAGGGGTGGGGTTCTTTTCCACCAGCAGGAAGATTTCTGTGGTGTTGGGAATGTTGCTGGTGGCGCCTACGGGTACCACGGCGCCGTTTTCAGCAATGTCCGGGGAAATCACGGTGATCTGGTCGCTGCTGGCAGCCGTTCCACCCAGTGCCTTGAGGGCATCTGCAAGAGACTTGACTTCAAAAGCAGCACGGTCCACAGCCGCTTGAGCTTGTTGTTGGGTCACCAGGCCCAGGGCCACCAGCGCACCGAATGCACCTGTGGACTTGATCACGGAACGACGGGCGTTGTTCATGCGGAACTCCTTGTAAAAAAACAGTTGAACGTCAGGATGGGTTTGTAATCATTTGCTGGCGGGTTTGGAAGTGTCCACACCACGGGTGGGACCAACCACCCGGTTTTGCTCCACCAGGTTGCCTTGAGCGCTCTTGGCATAGTCGGGCAGGAAAGACGTGATCTTGACCTCGGTGGCACAGTCTTTCATGCACAGAACGTTTTTCACATCGCCCTTGCCACTGGTCTTCCACATGGGCTCGTAGTAGGCCATGCCATTACGGTTGGGCATACGGGCCTGGGCTTCGGCGATGTTCTTATCAGACAACGTGTGGTCAGCAGGCACCACACCAGCCAGGCTCAGCAAATAAGCCACCACACCGTACACCTCGTCGGTGGTCAGGGACTTGGGGGCATTCCATGGCATGGCGCGGTTGATGTAGTCCCACAAAGTCGAGACTGTGGCCACCTTCATGATGGTTGTTTTTTGTGGAGCGGTGGATTTGGCTCCTTCCACCAAAGCAGCCACGCGGCCGTTCTTGATATCTTCAGCCGTTGTGCCGCCGATGATGGGGGTGAACACCTCGTTCGACTCACCAAACCCGCCATGGCAGGCCGCACACTTGTCTTCCCAGACGTTCTCACCCATGGATACGCTACCCGCCCCCTTGGGCAAGCCCTTGAAATCGGGGCGCACGTCAATGTCCCAGGCCTTGACTTCGGCAGGCGTGGCATCCCGGCCAACCGACATCATGGCCGTTTTGTTGTCGGCATGGGCCACACCAGTGAATGCCGCACCCAGCAGCACCGCAGCAACAGAGAGTTTGAGCTTCGTTTTCATCAGAACACCTGCACGTTGGAGACTTCACCGTTTTCAGCCACTTTCCAGGACTGAATGGCGTTTTGGTGGTAAACCGACTTGGTGCCGCGAACCGCACGCAACTGGTTGATTTTGGGTTGCACGTAGCCGGTGCTGTCCACCGCGCGGGCTTGCAGAATGGCCGGCTTGCCATCCCACACCCAGTCGATGTTGAAGCGGGTGAGCGCTTTGGGCAGGATGGGGCCTTCCAACCGCGCGGTGCGCCAGTTGCGGCCACCGTCCACCGACACATCCACCCGCTTGATGGCACCGCGACCCGACCAGGCCAGGCCCGTCACGTTGTAGAAGCCTTTGTCCAGCAGCAACTGCCCCGCTGACGGCGTGGTGATCACGCTCTTGCACTCCTGCACGCCGCTGTACTGGCGGTGCGTGCCATCGGGCATGTGGTCGATGTAGTGCACCGCCTCGTCTTTGGCGGCGTAGCGTTCATCACCCACTTCGATGCGGCGCAGGTATTTGACCCAGCTCACACCTTGGATACCCGGCACCACCAGGCGCAGCGGGTAGCCGTTCTCGGGGCGCAGCATTTCGCCATTCATGGCCCAGGCCACCAGCACATCGTCCATCGCGTTTTCGATGGGGATGGTGCGGGTCATGGAGGAGCCGTCTGCACCCTCAGCCAGAATGAATTTGGCCTTCTTTTTGTCGATGCCACACATTTCCAGCAAAGTGGACAGCAACACCCCGGTGAACTCCGAACAGCTCAACATGCCATGCGAGTACTGAACCGACGACACCGCCACGTTGCCCCATTCGGTAGCGGAGTTGGCGCCGCACTCAATGAAGTGAATGCGCGACACGCTGGGCAGGCGCATCAGATCATCCATGGTGAATACGCGCTGACGCTTGACCAAGCCATTGATCATCAGGCGATGCTTCGATGGGTCAATATCCCACCAACCCTGATGGTGGCGCTCAAAGTGCAACCCACTGGGCGTGATGATGCCAAACAGCCCTTGCAACGGCGTGAAGCTGACCGATGCCTGAGGCACACGTGTCAAACCAGGGCTTTCGCGACGAATCAGATTCTTTTCCCACTGACTCGGCTGGCCGTAGGGGTTCATGGCCACTGGCAATCCCAGGCCTTTCGTGTGCTCAGGCAGCGTGAGAATGGCATCCTCCCCCTCGCCAACCGGCCCAGCCGCCTGGGCCTTGGCCGCTGCCGCTACGCCAGCCCCCATGGCCAACGCCTTGCCCATGAAACTGCGTCGCGCCTTGCGCGCCTTTTCGAGCATGTCGGCGCTCAGATGGTTTTCAGGCGCCGGTACAACCCGCCCGATGACTTCACTCAGGTCTTTAGACACTTGTTGCTTCCTTCTGGATAAGGGGAATGGAATTGGAAAGCGAGCTGTCATGGGCATGACCACTCTGGGTGGATGACTGCGGGACAAACATTTGCCGCGCCGCATCCAGACCCATGCGAAATTCAATTTGCGCCGACACCGTGCGACACAGCTCCACATACAGGGAATCAGACACGCGGTAAAACACTTGCGTCCCCTCGCGACGACGAGACAACATGCCGGCCTGATACATCAACCCCAAATGGCGGGAGGCGTTGGCTTGCGCCATTCCGGTGGCCCCCATGATGGCATTGACGCTTTTTTCATCACCACAAATAGAGTGAAGAATCTTCAGCCGAGCAGGTTCCGACAGCACGCTGAAATAGCGCGCTGCTGATTCAAAAACCTCTTCCGTGGCATCCAATTTCTGTTCTCCAATCGGGTTCTGAAAATGAATATATGAGCAAATGCGAATATACGAATTAGTGTAAACCCTGAAACCCAACAACTTCTGACAATACCCCTACCCGTACAATTTTTCAATGCATTTGATGCGAAACTGGTGGCACGTCCTCTGACCCTGATCAACCCACCAACTGCCTGCTTGTGTTGGCCATTCCTGCTCGAGTTCAGGGTTTGTACCGTTCCGATTCATCAACCTCGGCGGTTAGCATTCATCGCAATATCGGCAATAACTGATATTGAACCGTGTTCCCGCCCCCTCTTTTGTGGAGATTCAAGTAAACATGAACAAGTTGACTCAGTTCACACTTGGCGCCGCGTTGGCCGTTGGCGTCAGCATGGCATCTGCCCAAGTGGCACAAGTAAAGGTTTGGGCTGCGGCATGCGCCAATTGCCATGGCACCAATGGTCAGGCACAGCCTGGTATGGAAGCTCTCGCGGGCAAAGACAAAGCCGAACTGGCGCAAAAGATGCTGGACTTCAAAGCGGGCCGAAAGCCCGCGACCATCATGCACCAGATCTCCAAGGGCTACTCGGACGAGCAGATCCAGGAAATTGCCGCCTATTTCGCTGCCCAACCTAAAAAGTGAACGGAGTCACCAACATGCAACGTCGTCAATTTGTTCAAACGTTGGGCGCAGGTTCTGCCTTGGGCGCCGCAGGCGTCATGTCCGGCTGCGCCACTTCGGGTGGTGGGGCCAGCATCGGCAAAGTGGTGGTGATTGGTGGCGGTTACGGTGGCGCCACTGCCGCCAAATACCTCCGCATGTTCTCTGAAGGCACTGTGGAAGTGACCTTGGTGGAACCGAATGCAGCCTTTGTTTCCTGCCCCATTTCCAACTTGGTGTTGGGTGGCTACAAAACCATGGCCGACATCACCACACCCTATGACAACCTGCAGTCACGCCACGGCGTGAAGGTGGTCAAGGACATGGTCACTGCCATCGACGCCGAGAAAAAAGTGGTCAAACTGGCCAGTGGTGGTGAGCTGGCATTTGACCGCGTCATCGTCTCCCCTGGCGTCGACTTCATGTGGGAAAACCTGCCCGGCATGGCCTCTGCTGCAGCCAAAGACAAAGTGTTGCACGCCTGGAAGGCTGGTCCACAAACCGTGGCACTGCGCAAGCAACTGGAGGCCATGCCGGACGGTGGCGTTTATGTGCTGTCCATTCCGTTGGCCCCCTATCGATGCCCTCCCGGCCCCTATGAGCGGGCCTGCATGGTGGCCAGTTATTTCAAAGCCCACAAACCCAAGAGCAAAGTCATCGTCCTGGATGCGAATGACGACGTCATCTCCAAAGGGCCATTGTTCAAAAAGGCATGGAATGAGCACTACAAAGGCATTCTCGAATACCGCAACAAGAGCAAAGTGGTGGATGTAGACGCTGCCACCAACACCGCGAAGCTGGAGTTCGGTGACGACGTGAAGGCCTCTGTGCTGAACGTGGTGCCCGACATGCGTGCGGGTGACATTGCCGTCAAGACCGGCCTAGCCACCGCCAACAAGCGCTGGTGCGAGGTGGACTGGCTGACCTTTGAATCCAAGACGGTGAAAAACGTGCACGTCCTGGGTGATTCGTTGCAAATCGCACCACTCATGCCCAAGTCCGGTCACATGGCCAACCAGCACGCCAAAACCTGCGCGGCGGCTGTGGTGTCTCTGCTGCAAGGCAAAGCAGCTCCTGCTCTGCCGATTTACGCCAACACTTGCTACAGCTTCGTCACGAACGAAGATGTGGTGCATGTCTCCAGCGTTCACCGTTATGACGCCGAGAAGAAAACCATGCTGACCGTTCCAGGTGCTGGCGGCGTGTCCTCTGCTGCGAGCGAACTGGAAGGCCGCTACGCGCTGGCCTGGGCACGCAACATCTGGGCCGATTCGTTGGCGTAACATTTGGCCAGGCCGTCAGCGCTCGCGTTGGCGGCCATTGTTTTGAGTCAAATATCAGTCAATACGCAAGCAATTCGTCACATGCTGAAACTTCCCCGCATTCTTTCTCTGGTTGCCACTGCGGCACTGTTGGCCACGGCCACCTCAACCTGGGCACAGGCCGATGAAGCCCGTGCAAAAAAAATTGCCGGCGGCTCATGCTTTCTGTGTCACGGCGGCAATGGTGAATCCACCAGCGAGATGTTTCCTCGCCTGGCTGGCCAGCATGCGGAATACATCGCCAAACAATTGGCAGCATTCAAATCGGGGGCCCGCAAAAGCACAGCCATGGCAGAAATGGTGGCCAAACTGACCCCCGACGAGATGTTGGCACTGGGCAAGTATTACGAAAAATTCGAACTCCCTCGCGAAGAGGCCAAAGAACCCATGCTTGCGCTCATGGGGCAATACATCTACCACAACGGCAACAAATTCAGTGGCGTTCCTGCCTGTGTGGCCTGCCATGGCACGGTGGGCGAAGGGGCCGCCAACCTCCCTCGGCTGGGCAGACAAATTGCGGGGTATGTGGAGACTCAGCTCAAACTGTTCAACAAGCGCGAGCGAACCAACGACAACGCCGTGATGCACAGCGTGGTCGAAAAAATGACGCCATTGGAAATGCACGCGGTGGCCGAATACCTCAGCGGCAAGTGATGCGACGCCAAACCGTGAAAGTTTGATGTGCGAGAGTGCCCAGGGCTTGTCCCGAAGGTGCTACTGGCTTGGGGGCTGTACCGCGAGGTACAGCCCTTTTTTTGCCATCAATCAACCAAAAAAAAGCCGCACATCTGTGCGGCTTTGACGCAAAACAGGGGGCGTTTCAAGCGGCCCTGTTGTCGCTGACGCCATCAGGCAATGCGTGGAGCCAGCTCGCCTTTGTCGTAGCGCTTTTGCATCTCTTCCAGGCTGAACACCTTGGTGATCTTGCTGGCCTGACCCGCTGTTCCAAACGCTTCATAGCGCTGCTTGCAAATACCGGACATGGCCTTGGTGGCTTCCTTCAGGTACTTGCGGGGGTCAAAGTTCTTCCGGTCTTCCGCCAGAAACTTGCGAATGGAACCGGTACTGGCCATGCGCAGGTCGGTGTCGATGTTGACCTTGCGCACACCGTGTTTGATGCCTTCCACAATTTCCTCAACCGGCACGCCATAGGTCTGGCCCATGTCACCACCATACTGGTTGATGATGGCCAGCCAGTCTTCCGGCACAGAGGATGAACCGTGCATGACCAGGTGCACGTTGGGAATACGGGCATTGATTTCCTTCACACGGTCGATGCGCAACACCTTGCCGGTGGGCTTTTGCGTGAACTTGTAGGCACCGTGGCTGGTGCCAATCGCAATGGCCAGCGCATCCACCTGGGTTTTGGCCACAAAGTCGGCGGCTTCATCGGGGTCGGTCAGCAGGGCGGAGTGGTCCAGCGTGCCTTCGGCACCGTGGCCGTCTTCTTCTCCGGCCTTGCCGGTTTCCAGGCTGCCCAGGCAACCCAGTTCACCTTCCACCGATACACCCACCGCATGCGCCAACTGGGCCACGCGAGCGGTGACTTCCACGTTGTAGTCGTAGCTGGCCGGGGTTTTGCCGTCTTCGCGCAGGCTGCCGTCCATCATCACCGAGCTGAAGCCCGACTGGATGGAACGGAAACAAATACCAGGGGATGCACCGTGATCCTGGTGCATGCACACGGGAATATGGGGGTACGCCTCCACCGCCGCCAGAATCAGGTGGCGCAGAAACGGCTCGCCCGCATACGAACGCGCGCCAGCCGAGCCTTGCAGAATGACCGGGCTGTTGGTGGCATCGGCCGCCTGCATGATGGCCTGCACCTGCTCCATGTTGTTCACGTTGAAGGCCGGTAAGCCGTAACCGTTTTCGGCGGCATGGTCCAGCAGTTGACGCATCGAAATGAGTGCCATGGTGTTTACTCCTCGGTTTTAGATCAAAAATAAGCTTCCACCGCTTGATGGACGGGGAGTGGAAGCTACTGTTTCAGGAATACGGCAATCAGCTCGCACGACGGGCCAGCACCTCGAAAGCCGGCAGGGTCTTACCCTCCAGCACCTCCAGGAAGGCACCGCCACCGGTGGAGATGTAGCCCACCTGCTTCTCGATGCCGTACTTGGCAATGGCCGCCAGGGTGTCGCCACCTCCGGCAATGCTGAAAGCCGGGCTCTCGGCAATGGCGGTGGCAATGGTTTTGGTGCCGTTTTCAAAGGCGGCAAACTCGAACACGCCGACCGGGCCGTTCCACACGATGGTGCCCGCCGCCTTGAGCTGGGTGGCCAGGGCCGCAGCGGTCTCGGGGCCGATGTCCAGAATCAAGTCGTCGTCAGCCACCTCGGTAGCCTTCTTGACGGTGGCCGGTGCATCGGCGGCAAAGGTTTTGGCCACCACCACGTCGGTGGGGATGGGCACATGGGCACCACGGGCGGCCATGGCGTCGATCACCGCTTTGGCCTCCCCCACCAAGTCGGCTTCGGCCAGGCTTTTGCCAATGTTCAGGCCCGCAGCCAGCATGAAGGTGTTGGCAATGCCACCACCCACAATCAGTTGGTCCACATTTTTGGACAGGCTTTGCAAAATGGTCAGCTTGGTGCTCACCTTGCTGCCAGCCACGATGGCAGCCAAAGGCCGCTTGGGGTTGGCCAGCGACTTGCCGATGGCGTCCATCTCGGCGGCCAGCAGCGGGCCGGCACACGCGATGGGGGCCGTTTCGGCAATGCCATAGGTGGTGCCTTCAGCCCGGTGAGCGGTGCCAAACGCATCGTGCACAAACACGTCACACAGCTTGCCCAGCTTGGCAGCCAGTTCGGGGCTATTCTTCTTTTCACCCTTGTTCAGGCGGCAGTTTTCCAGCATGACGACTTCACCAGGGGTGCAGACAAAACCGCCATCCACCCAGTTGGACACCAAGCGAACTGGCACACCCAACAACTCACTCAGGCGCGCGGCCACTGGGGCCAGGCTATCTTCGGGCTTGAACTCACCCTCGGTCGGACGGCCCAGGTGGCTGGTGACCATGACGGCAGCACCGGCATCGAGGGCCATCTTCACCGCCGGAACGCTGGCCCGGATGCGGGTGTCTTCGGTGATGCGGCCGTTGTCGTCCTGCGGCACGTTCAGGTCGGCACGGATGAACACCCGTTTGCCCCGGGCGAAGCCACTGGCAATGACGTCGGAAAAACGCAAAAATTTCATGAAATGCTCCAATCAGCGGGCCACCACACGTGCCATCTCCAGGCACTTGTTGGAATAGCCCCATTCGTTGTCATACCAGGACACCACCTTGATGAAGGTTTTGTCCAGAGCAATGCCTGCGTCGGCATCGAACACACTGGTACACGGCTCGCCACGAAAATCGGTGGACACCACTTTGTCTTCGGTGTACCCCAGCACGCCCTTCAGGGCGCCTTCGCTCTGGACCTTCATTTCGGCACAGATTTCGGCATAAGTGGCCTCGCTGTTCAACTCCACGGTCAGGTCCACCACCGACACGTCGGAAGTGGGCACGCGGAAGGACATGCCGGTCAGCTTCTTGTTCAGCGCAGGAATGACCACCCCCACCGCCTTGGCAGCACCGGTGGAGCTGGGAATGATGTTTTCCAGAATGCCGCGGCCACCGCGCCAATCTTTGTTGGAAGGACCATCCACCGTCTTTTGTGTGGCGGTGGCAGCATGCACGGTGGTCATGAGGCCGCGCTTGATGCCCCATTTGTCGTTGAGCACCTTGGCCACCGGAGCCAGGCAATTGGTGGTGCAGGAAGCGTTGGAAATGATGGCCTGGCCAGCGTAGGTTTGGTCGTTCACACCAAACACGAACATGGGCGTGTCGTCCTTGGAAGGGGCGGAGAAAATGACCTTCTTGGCGCCAGCAGCCAAGTGCTTTTCGCCAGCGTCTTTGGTCAGGAACAGACCGGTGGCTTCGATCACCACATCGGCGCCGACATCGTTCCATTTGAGTTCGGCAGGGTCTTTGACCGCCGTCAGACGAATGGTTTTGCCATTGACCACTAGGTTGTTGCCTGAAACCGAAACCTCCCCCTTGAAGCGGCCATGCACGCTGTCGTACTGGAGCATGTAGGCCAGGTAGTCGGGTTCGAGCAAGTCGTTGATGGCAACGATTTCAATGTCTGAAAAATTCTGAACCGCAGCACGGAACACCATGCGCCCAATGCGACCGAAACCATTGATTCCCACTTTGATGGTCATGTTGACTCCTGAAGACAAAAGAGACAGAAAACAAAAAAGTTACCGGGAAGTTACCAACTCCACCCTGCAACAGCTTGGCAAAACAAAGCCTCCAGTTGCTCCAGGCAAGTGGAGGCTTGCTGTTATGCCGCCTGAAGAAAAACCGAAAAATCCGCAATCAATCGGTCAGGTTGGCTGGCCGCAATGGGCTGCCCCATGTTGTAACCATATGGTAACGCCCACACCGCCACACCCGCATGGCGGGCAGTGGCCACATCCACCGATGAATCACCCACAAACAAGGTGGTGGTGACATCCGTACCAAACTCCGCCATGCAGGCGTTGACGCCTGCCGGGTCGGGTTTGCGGATTGGAAAGGTGTCACCGCACACCACACGGTCAAACAAATGGGGCAGGGAGTGCGCTTCCAAAATGGGCAGCGTGTAACGCGTTTCTTTGTTGGTCACCACCGCCAGTTTCACGCCCTGGGCACGCAAAGCCTCTAACGCCTGGCGCACATGGGGGTACAGCACACTGGTCTGACCGCAGCGGGCCAGATAGCACCGCGCATAAATGGCCATGATCCGAGTCAACTCGCCCGACTCCTCCACACTCTTTGGGGTCACCCCCTTCAGCTCGGCATATGCATGCAGCATGAGCAACTGCGTGCCGTGACCTACCCGGTCCCGAACCTGTTGCGCAGAAAGCGTGGGCAAGCCAAGCTCCACCAGGGCCTCGTTGACCGCTGCGTGGATGTCTGAAACCGTATCGATGAGCGTGCCATCCAGGTCAAACAGCATGGCTTTGTACGGCAGGTGGGCCACGGTTCCACCTGCTGGCTGAGAAGGTGTGGGTGCCACAGCGCTCAATCTCAAGCCACCACCAGCTCGCGCACCACTGCCTGCACAGCCGCAGCGGTGATGCCAAAGTGGTTGTACAGGTCCTTCGCTGGAGCGGATTCGCCAAACGAGGCAATGCCCACCACCCGACCGGTACGGCCCACATACTTGCGCCAGAAATCCGGGTGCGCCGCTTCAATGGCCACCGTGGGCAGGCTGATGGGCAGCACGGCATCCTGGTACGCCTGAGGCTGACGGTCGAACACGTTGGTGCTGGGCATGGACACCACCCGGGTGCGAATGCCTTGCTCGGCCAATGCTTTGTGGGCCTCCATGGCCAAAGAGGTTTCTGAGCCGGTGGCCACGATGACGGCCTGTGGATTCTCGCTGTCAGCCAGCACATAGCCGCCTTGGCGAATGCCGCCGATCTGGCCCGCTTCAGCCAGGCGAGGCAAATTCTGGCGACTCAGACACAGCGCGCTGGGGCCATCTTTGCGCTCAACGGCACAGGCCCAGGCCACGGCGGTTTCCAGGCCATCGGCGGGGCGCCACACGTCCAGGCCCGGAATGATGCGCAGGCTGGGCACATGCTCCACGCTCTGGTGGGTGGGGCCGTCTTCGCCCAGGCCAATGGAGTCGTGGGTGAACACGTGGATGACACGCTGCTTCATCAGCGCGGCCATGCGGATGGCGTTGCGGCTGTAGTCGCTGAACGTGAGGAAGGTACCGCCGTAGGGAATGAAGCCGCCGTGCAGCGCCATGCCGTTCATGATGGCGGCCATGCCGAACTCGCGCACACCATAGCTGAGGTGGTTGCCCCAGGTGTCGCGCCCCGCTTTCACGCAGCCTTTGAAATTGGTGAGGTTGGAGCCAGTCAGGTCGGCACTGCCTCCAAAGAACTCGGGCAACTGGGGAGCCAGCGCATCCAGCGCGTTCTGGCTGCTCTTGCGGGTGGCAAACGCATCGGGCTTGGCGGCAATGGTGGCCAGCAGCTCGGGCAGTTTGTTGGCAAAGGCGGGCAGCAACTCGCCCTTCATGCGGCGCTCGAACTCGGCAGCCTCGGCGGGGAATGCGGCACGGTAGGCGGCAAAGCGCTGGTTCCATTCGCCTTCGGTGGCCTGGCCACGGGCAGTGGCATTCCAGGCGGCAGAAATGTCTGCAGGAATTTCAAATGGCGCAGCCGTCCAGCCCAACGTCTCACGGGTGGCCTGGATTTCTGCCGCGCCCAATGCGGCACCGTGCACATCATGTGTGCCGGCCTTGTTGGGTGAGCCTTTGCCAATGACGGTTTTGCAGCAAATCAAGGTGGGCTTGCCGTCGGCGGCGCCAGACTGGGCCTTGGCAGCCTTCACAGCCGCATCAATGGCGGCTGTGTCGTGCCCGTCCACTGACAACACATTCCAGCCGTAGGCTTCAAAGCGCTTGGGGGTGTCGTCGGTGAACCAGCCTTCCACATGGCCGTCGATGGAAATGCCGTTGTCGTCCCAGAAGGCAATCAACTTGGACAAGCGCAGGGTACCGGCCAATGCGCAGGTTTCGTGGCTGATGCCTTCCATCATGCAGCCGTCACCCAGGAACACATAGGTGTGGTGGTCAACGATGGCATGGCCGGGTTTGTTGAACGCTTGAGCCAGCAGCTTCTCGGCCAGGGCCAGGCCCACGGCATTGGAAACGCCCTGCCCCAACGGGCCAGTGGTGGTTTCCACGCCGGGGGTGATGCCCACTTCGGGGTGCCCGGCGGTCTTGCTGTGCAACTGGCGAAAGTTTTTGATTTCTTCCATCGGCAGGTCGTAGCCGGTCAGGTGCAGCAAGGCGTAGATCAGCATGGAACCGTGGCCGTTGGACAGTACAAAGCGGTCGCGGTCGGCCCAATGCGGGTTGGCGGGGTTGTGGCGCAGGTGGCGGTTCCACAGCACTTCGGCAATTTCAGCCATGCCCATGGGGGCACCGGGGTGGCCAGACTTGGCTTTTTCAATCGCATCAACAGACAGGATGCGGATGGCATTGGCCATCTGGCGGGCCATATCGGGGGTCGGGGCGGTCATGGAACAAAGGGCCTTTCGGGGATTGGTATTCGGCAGAGGGGCTTGGGGCCTGAGGGTCACAGACCCAACGCGCGTTTGCGACGCTCCATCATCCGCCAGATGAAGGGGGTGAAGATGAGCTGCATGGCCAGCTCCATTTTGCCGCCTGGCACCACGATGGTGTTGGCACGGCTCATGTAGCTGTCGTGAATCATGCTCAGCAGGTACTGGAAATCGATGCCTTTTGGCTTGGCAAAACGGATGACCACCATGCTCTCGTCGGCGCTGGGAATGTCGCGTGAAATGAAGGGATTGGACGTATCCACCATGGGCACACGCTGGAAGTTCACGTGCGTGTGCTCAAACTGCGGAACGATGTAGTTTACGTAGTCCGGCATGCGGCGCAGGATGGTGTCGGTCACCGCCTCGGTGCTGTAGCCACGCTGGGTTTTGTCGCGAATTAACTTCTGGATCCACTCCAGGTTGATGACCGGCACCACGCCAATCAGCAAATCGGGGTACTGGGCCATGTTGTACTCGGGTGTTTTCACCGCGCCGTGCAGTCCTTCGTAGAACAGGATGTCGGTGTCCTTGGGCAGTTCTTCCCAGGGCGTGAACGTGCCCGCCTCCTGTTTGTAAGGAGCCCCCTCCTCGGCGTTGTGCAGGTATTTGCGGCTGCGGCCTGTGCCGGTCTGTGAGTAGCTTTTGAACAACCCCTCCAGTTCGCCAAACAGGTTGTTGTCTGCCCCAAAGTGGCTGAAGTGTTTGTTGCCAGACTGTTCCGCCTCTGCCGCCCTCGCCTTCATTTCCTTGCGGTCGTAGCGGTGGTAGCTGTCGCCTTCAATGACGGCGGACTTCAGGCCCTCCCGCCGAAAAATATTCTGAAAGGTTTTGGTGACGGTGGATGTGCCTGCACCAGACGAACCGGTGATGGCAATGATGGGGTGGCGTTCGGACATGGCTGTCTCCTGTCTGTTTTATGAATGTTTTTGGTCTTTACCGCTTATTTGGCGGCGTTGATAGCTATCGTTTTAGATAACCCCAAACGAAACTCTCAATCGCGGAACAAGCTGCGCTCGTTGAACAGGGGGCTGTCGGCATCTTTGTAGGACTGGGGTTCGGCGTGGTAGCGCTCAATGCGCTCCACCTCGTTTTTGCTGCCAAACACCAGGCCAATGCGCTGGTGCAACCCGGTGGGCAACACGTCCAGCATGGGCACATGCCCGGTGCTGGCCCGCCCGCCGGCTTGCTCCATCACCATGCCAATGGGGTTGGCTTCGTAGAGCAGGCGCAGGCGACCGGGGTTGAGGGGTCTTTGAGTCGGCGCAGGGCCGCTCCCAAGACGACTCGCCCCCTCGGGGGGAAGCCGATGCCCGGCATCGGCCAGGGGGCTCTCACGGTAATCGCGGGGGTACAGGAACACACCGCCACGCATCAGGATGCGGTGCGCCTCGGCCACCATGCTGGCAATCCAGCGCATGTTGAAGTCTTTGCCGCGCGGTCCGGTTTTGCCGGCTAGGCATTCGTCCACATAGCGTTTGACCGGCGCTTCCCAAAAGCGGCTGTTGGAGGCGTTGATGGCAAATTCCTGGGTATCGGCCGGAACTTGGATGTTCGGATGCGTCAGCTTGAACTCGCCCAGGCTGGGGTCGAGCGTGAAGCCATTGACCCCATTGCCCACGGTCAGCACCAGCATGGTGGTGGGTCCATACAGCGCATAACCAGCGGCCACCTGCTTGGCACCTGGTTGAAAAAAATCGGCGTCCGTCACATTTCGGCCGCTGTCGATCACGTCTTGCGGTGCACGCAGGATGGAAAAAATGCTGCCCACCGACACATTCACGTCGATGTTGCTGGAGCCATCCAGCGGGTCGAACACCAGCAGGTATTTGCCGCGGGGGTACTGGCCTGGAATTTGGTAAGGCTCGTCCATCTCCTCAGACGCCAGCCCAGCCAGGTGCCCGCCCCAGTTGTTGGCGCTGATGAACATGTCGTTGCTGATCACGTCCAGCTTTTTCTGGGTTTCACCTTGCACGTTGATGCTGGCCCCGCCCGCTTCGCCACCGTGGTTGCCCAGCATGCCGCCCAGCTCGCCAAAAGCCACCGCACGGGCAATGGCCTTGCAAGCCAGGGCCACATCCAGAATGAGCGCATTGAAATCCCCGCTGGCTTGCGGGTAGCGGCGGCGCTCCTCAATCAGAAACTGAGTGAGCGTGGATCGCTGGGACAAGGGCATGGCGGTCTCTTTCTCAAAATTTGGGCAAACAGCTCCCCGCACCCTGCAAGCAGGGCGGATTGAAACGGGAAGAAGAAGGGTTGTCTCGTTGCCCGCAAGGCCTACTTGGCCGCGCGGACACGGGGTCATACCGTCAGCCGTTGGCGGCGGCGTCGCGCAAGGCGTTCATCACGGTGCGGTAACCACCGTCGGCATCCGGGGCGCCAAACACGGCGCTGCCGGCCACGCAGGTGTCGGCCCCGGCACGGACGATTTCAGCGATGTTGTCCACCTTCACGCCACCGTCCACTTCCAAAGAAATGGGCTGGCCACCTGCAGCCACATGGGCGTTGATGGCCGCACGCACGGTGCGCAGCTTGGCGAGGGTGCCGGGAATGAACTTTTGCCCGCCAAAGCCAGGGTTCACGCTCATCAGCAGCACCATGTCGAGCTTGTCCCACACATGGTCGAGTACCTGCACAGGGGTGGCGGGGTTGAGCACCAGGCCTGCCTTGCAACCGTGGTCGCGGATGAGCTGCAGCGTGCGGTCCACGTGGCGGCTGGCTTCGGGGTGGAAGGTGATGATGTTGGCGCCCGCCTTGGCAAACAGGGGAATGAGCGAATCGACCGGCTCGACCATCAGGTGCACATCGATGCCGATTTGCACGTGCGGGCGAATGGCCTCGCACACCAGCGGGCCGATGGTGAGGTTGGGCACATAGTGGTTGTCCATCACGTCAAAGTGCACCAGGTCGGCTCCGGCGGTTTCGATGGCTCTCACCTCTTCACCCAGGCGGGCAAAGTCGGCAGAGAGAATGGATGGCGCGATGCGAAGAGGTGGGCAAGAAGGTGTGCTCATGGGGCAGCCTACAAAAACGGTGTGATTCAAAACAAAGCGGGGTTGAAATGGGTTGCAACGGGTGCTCGGCGTAGCCGAAGCGGTTTCCAAGGGCCTACATCATGCAGGCACCACCTCCCCATGCCAACTGTGCAATTGGGCCATGCTGACCTGGCCCAAGTCCGGCACCAGCCGCAAAGCCCTGGAAAAGTCATGGCGCTCGGTGAAGCGGGTGGGGGTCACCACCGTGGCCAATCCGGCTGCTGTGGCGGCCTGCAATCCGTTGGCTGAATCTTCAAACGCCAGGCAATCCGAAGCCGGAAGTTGCAGCGCGGCCAACATTTGCCAATACACCTGCGGATGCGGCTTTTTGATGGGGGCGGTGGAGCCGTCGCCAATGGCCACAAAGTGGGTACGCCAATCCGGCCCGATGGCCTTGCGCAGCAAGGCTGCAATGTTCACCGGTGACGTGGTGGTGGCAATGGCCAGGCGCATGCCGGCTTTTGAGGCCTCGTTCATGAGGCGCAGCACACCGGGGCGCAATTCCACTGCACCGTCGTTCACCGCCGCTTCATAGGTGGCTGTTTTGAGCTGATGCAGCCGGTCGATGGTGTCCCGCACACCTTGCCCCCCGATGTCTTTCACGTCAGGGTTGACCGTTTTCCAGTGGTGCAGCATCCGTTCTTTGCCGCCTGAAATGGACAACAACTCGGTGTACAGCGCCTCGTCCCAGCACCAATCCAGGCCTTCTTCCTGAAACGCGCGGTTGAACGCCATCCGGTGCACCTGTTCGGTATCGGCCAGGGTGCCATCGACATCAAAAATCAGGGCTTGCAGCATGGTGTGCATCACTCCGTTGCGGCTTGGTTGAAACGCGATGAATCAACTATAAGCACACCATTAAATAAGGTAAATTCAAACTTAGTTTTATTTTGATTAAGTATTTGCTGAATGAAAAACGCCACCTTCCGCCAGCTCCGCGTGTTCAGCGAAGTGGCTCGGCACCTCAGTTTTGCCCGGGCAGCCGAGGCCCTGCACCTCACCCCCCCAGCGGTCACCATGCAAATTAAGGAGCTGGAGGGGCATGTGGAACTCCCTTTGTTCGAACGCAACGGACGCAAGGTGGCACTCACCACAGCAGGCGAGTACATGCTGGTGCACGCCCGGAAAATCCTGGCCACGGTGAAGGATGCCGAGGACATGGCCGCTCGCCTGAAGCATGCCGAGGCGGGGCGACTGACCATTGGGATGGTGAGTACCGCCAAGTATTTTTTGCCCCGGCTGCTGGGCGAGTTCAAGCGCGAACACCCCGGGGTGGACATCCGGCTGGCCACCGGCAACCGTGACCAACTGGTGCACATGCTCCAAGGCAACGAGGTGGACATTGCCATCATGGGCCGCCCCCCGAAAGAACTGGCCACCCGGGCCGAACCCTTTGCCGCCCACCCCCATGTGTTTGTGGCCCCCACCGACCATCCGTTGCTGCAGTTTGGCCACCCCACGGTGGAGAGCCTGCGCCCCTACGGCTTCATCTTGCGGGAAAACGGCTCAGGCACCCGTGCGGCCATGGAGGCTTTTCTGGAAAAGCACCGGGTGCAGCCGCAGGTGGTGATGGAAATGTCCAGCAACGAAACCATCAAGCAGGCGGTGATGGCGGGCATGGGCCTGAGCTTTTTGTCGCTGCACACCATTGGACTGGAGCGTCAGCACGGGCTGATTGCGGTGCTGGATGTGGAGGGCACCCCCATTGTTCGGGCCTGGAATGTGGTGCACAACCTGTCCAAAATGCTGTCGCCCGCCGCGGAGGCGTTCCGTTACTTCATGCTGGAGCGCGCAGAGGCCCATTTGGCACGCACCCACGGCCCGCTGGGCGAATGACCCTTTCTGCACCAGATTTGACGCACCAGCCTGCAGCGCACGCACCAAAGATGGAAAACCGCATCAAACTGGCGCATTTATTGCTTGATTGTGGTGCACAACACGCACCAACCCGGAAAAACATGCCAAAGGCACCAAAACCGGGCATCAATCACCAATTTTTAGTCGAGGACGAATGTGGATGCACTGAAACAGGGCGCAGATGCGCTGTTCATTCTGCTGGGCGGCATCATGGTGCTGGCCATGCATGCGGGCTTTGCGTTTTTGGAGCTGGGCACTGTTCGGCAAAAAAACCAAGTCAATGCGCTGGTGAAAATTCTGGTGGATTTTTCGGTGTCCACCATCGCCTACTTTCTGGTGGGCTATGCGGTGGCGTATGGCACCCACTTCTTCGTGGGTGCGGAAGAGCTGGCCCAGAAAAACGGCTATGAATTGGTGAAGTTCTTCTTCCTGCTCACCTTTGCGGCAGCCATTCCGGCCATCATTTCGGGCGGCATTGCAGAGCGTGCCCGGTTCTGGCCCCAGCTCATGGCCACTGCGGTGATTGTGGGCTTTGTGTACCCCTTCTTCGAGGGCATTGCCTGGAATCAGCACTTTGGTGTTCAGGCCTGGATCAAGGCCACCACGGGTGAAGAATTCCACGACTTTGCCGGCTCGGTGGTGGTGCATGCGGTGGGGGGGTGGATTGCCCTGCCCGCCGTCATCCTGCTGGGCGCCCGCGCCAACCGGTACCGCAAAGACGGAGCGGTTTCTGCCCACCCCCCCTCCAACATTCCGTTTCTGGCGCTGGGCGCCTGGATTCTGTGCGTGGGCTGGTTTGGCTTCAACGTGATGAGCGCCCAGACGCTGGACAAAATTTCCGGCCTGGTGGCGGTGAATTCCCTCATGGCCATGGTGGGCGGCACGTTGGTGGCCGTGGTGGCGGGCAAGAATGACCCCGGTTTTGTGCACAACGGCCCGCTGGCCGGCCTGGTGGCGGTGTGTGCGGGCTCCGACCTGATGCACCCGCTGGGCGCGCTGGTGGTGGGTGGCGTGGCCGGTGGCCTGTTTGTGGTGATGTTCACCCTCACACAAAACCGCTGGAAGGTGGACGATGTGCTGGGCGTGTGGCCCTTGCATGGCCTGTGCGGAACCTGGGGTGGCATTGCGGCTGGCATCTTTGGCAGCGCCTCGCTGGGCGGCCTGGGTGGCGTCAGCTTCACGGCCCAACTGATCGGCACCGCCATGGGCGTGGCCTGGGCGTTGCTGGGTGGCGGTGTGGTGTACGGTGTGCTGAAAGCCACCATGGGCCTGCGGCTGGATCAGGAAGAGGAATTCGAAGGCGCCGACCTGAGCATTCACCGCATCCGCGCCACGCCCGAGCGCGAAACCAACTGGTGAACAACTGGCTTCCACACGTTCAGGCAGGGTGAACCGTGGCCGAGCCACCCCTGCATGCAACATGACGGCAACACGCTGGGAAGGCGGCATGATGGCGATATGAACCAGCCATCTGCCGCCACTCCATCACCCGATGTCCAAGCCGACGAGCGCCTGACGGCTCTGGAAATCAAATCCAGCTACGCTGAAGATCTGCTGGACACACTCAACACCCTGGTGGCCCGCCAGCAGGACGACATTGACCGCCTCAAAGCCGAGCTGGGCCAGCTGCAACGGCAACTGGCCCGGCAGTCAGAACCGGGCGCAGGCTTCACCAGCCTGAGGGACGAGCTGCCACCGCACTACTGAAGATTGCGGCTGCCCAACCACAGCAAACGGCAGCGCAACTGCTCACATGCCCAAGGAGCGCAACAGCTCGTCGGTATCGGATGGGGCCGCGGGAGCCGGTGCAGTCTTGCCCCCCCCAGCCGGCTGTGCGGCCACTTCCGCCATGACCTGATCGGGCTCGGGGGCCTCCTGGGCTTCGAACTCGCACAACTTGATGAATTCGGTGTGATCCATCGCCAGTTCCAGGTAGAAAATGTGGTTTTTGGCGGTGTAGAAAGTGACCCGGCGCGCATCGGGTCGGTCGAGGTTGGCATCCACACTCAACTGCAGTTGCTTGTTCAGTACCAGCATTTTGGGTTGGTTCTGGGTGATGTGGGTCTGCATTTCCCGACGCACCTTGCTGGTGAAATCACCCAGCACCTGGTTCATCAGTTCGCCCATCACATTGCTCACTTCGTCTGAGGTGTAGTTGCTGGCCAGCTCGCTGGCGGGCATGCCCATGTTGGTAAGGTAGTTTTGATACAGCTCCATGGCGGCATCGCCCGAGAAATTCAGGATGACCAGACCCGAAAAACCACCATCGAACAGCACAAAACAGCCAATGTCTGGTTTGAGAAAGGTTTTGGAAATGCGCTGCACCATGCCCGAGTGCTGAATTTGCGTGTGCGTGGCCAGGTTCAACACCTTGGTGACCGAGGTGCACAGGCTCAGCAACACATGGTCGGTACCAAACACGGTGGTGGAATGCTCGGGATGGGGTGACTGCATGGGGGTCTCGCTGGCGGTTTGATGGAGGAGGATTACTCCTTCTAATGTAGCGCGATGTTGCCGTTGATAAAGCGGTGGATGCCCTTACAGGCATCAAAGCGTGGAATTTGCACCACACCCACTCTGGCAAAGACTCAGCGGGTCAGCGACATGAACAGCTTGGGCAGACGCTCGGGCAAGCGCTGCACCTGATCGACGACCGTGAAACGCTGCCCAAAGATGTCGCTCACATAGGCATCGGCCTGGGGATCGAGGCTGATGCAGTGGGTGTAAATCTGTTGCTGATCCAGCTCCCGCACGGCCTGGCGGGCATCCTCCACCAGTTGGCGGTCGTCTGGCACGTCGATGTCAGACGGTTTTCCGTCGGTGAGCACCAGCAGCAATTTTTTATCGGCCTTGCGGTGGTGCAAGTAGTGCCCGGCATGGCGCATGGCCGCCCCCATGCGGGTGGAGAAGGCCGCCTCCATGCCCGCAAGGCGGGCCTTGACGGTGTCGTCAAACGGCTCCGAAAACCCTTTGATGTGGTGGTAACGCACCTCGTGCCGGGTGTTGGAATGAAAACCGGCAATGGCCAGTGGGTCGCCCAACTTTTCAATGGCCCAGGCCAGCAGCGTGACGGCCTCCCGGCTGAGGGTGAGCACACTGATTTCACCACCACCTGCACCCGCCACTGGGTCGTTGAGCGACTCGGACAAATCGAGCAACAGCAGCACCGCGATGTCGCGCCCGTCGGTCCGCTGGCTCATGTGGATGCGCGGGTCGGGCGTGCTGCCGCTGCGGTGGTCGATGATGCTGCGCACAGCCACATCCAGGTCCAGCTCGCTGCCCTCCTCCTGGTAACGGATGCGCACCTTGTCCTGCGGCTTGAGCCAATCGAGCAGGCGCTGCAGTTGTTTGGCCAGTGCGGCGTGTTTGTGGAGGATGCGGTCGATGTCGGCCGGGTTGCCGCTGGGTTGCAGCCGCTCGTACAGACTCACCCAGTCTGGCTTGTGGGTTTGGGTGTGAAGGTCCCATTCAGGGTAGTGGCGCGGCGGCAAGCCCTGCCCCTCTGGTGGCAGCACGTTGCGGTGGCTGTCTTCAAAGCTTTCTTCCTCATCGCCCTCTTCCAGGTAAATCCAGAGGTGGCGGTTGTCGTCTCGGTAATCCACCTCGGTGCCTTCAAACCACACCTCGGCTTGCTGATCGCTTTGGCTTCGGGTGCGGGCCACATGGCGCAGGGCCAGTTCGGCCACGGCTTGGGTGCTGGCCCGCCCATCGGCACTGCGAGCCAGCAGGTGATGAAAGGCCTCCACGGTTTGCAGCACCATGGCATCGGTGTAGCCGTGCTGGGGGTCGAGCAGCGCGCGGGACAGCATGGTCAACCGGTGGCGCAAGCAGGCGTATCGCGATTCGTCACAGTCGCCGGGCTGTGGATGGGGGTGCAGTGCCAACAGCGCCGGCCGCAGACCGGGATACTGGCGCAGCAGCAAGGTGTCAATGCGGGCGTCCTCCAACACCTCCACCGCCATGCGCTGCAAGGGACTCCAGTTGTCAGCCACCTGCGGCTGGCTCCAACGCTGGTGCCCGACCATGTGGGCCAGGGCCAGGCGGTAGCGGTTCAGGCCGGATACGCCAGCTCGGTGGTCCAGCACATCGGGCAGGCGAAAACCCAGTTCGTCAAAGTAGGGTTGTGGCGGCCCGAGTTCTGGCCGCAAGCCTTGAGTGGCAAAGGGCACCAGCGGTGCTTCGGTTTGCCACAACGCACGCAAGTAGCAGTCCAGCGAGCGGGTGTGGTCGGCCAGCAAGGTGCCGCGGCGCTCACGCTGGAGCACAGCCTTGGCATCGGCACTCAGCAGGCTGAAGTAGTCGCGCTGCCGCTCGGGGTGATGGTGGTGGTTGCGCACCCCGTAGTCCACCCAGCGCTGCAAGCCCGCCACGCTCAGCACCTCCAGCAATGGCGGAGCGTTCTCGAAAAACAGCGGCAAGCCGGGGCTGGCCAACGTGGCGTGATGCCCGTGGATGGAGCCGGTGGTGCGTTGCATCAGCTCCAATGCAACGGCCAGGTAGGGGCCAAAGGCTTCTGGCGAAGGCAGCCGCCGCGCCACTGCGGGAAGACTTTGCAAAAAAGGTGTAATGGCCTTGCCGTTGGGCGATTTCCACATGGCGTGGATGGCTGTGGCCAGCGCAGGCAACGCGTCTTCACCCAGCAGCCGCGCCACGCCGGGCCATTCGGCCAGAAACACCAGCAATGGCTCCACACCCCGGCCCATCTTGCCCAGAACGCGGGCTTGCTGCACATAGGCGTCCATGCCTTCAGGGCTGAGAACACGGCAAGCCTCGGCCATGCACGGTTCAAACACCGGGGGCACTTCCGAAAACCGGGTGTCAAGCTGGCCCCACCAGACTTGGATTTGCTGTGCCCAGTGATCGTCAGCGGCCTGATCCAGGGCTGGATGGCCCGTGGGAGGGGAATTGGCAGCCCTCATGCGGACTCGGCGAACACCGCATCCACGGCATGGTCCAGGGTGGCGCGGATGTCGGCGTCGTCGGTAATGGGGCGCACCATGGCCATGCGACAGGCGTCGCGCGGGCCAATGCCCTGGCGCATGAGGCTGGCGGCGTACACCATCAGGCGGGTGGAAACGCCCTCTTCCAACCCATGGCCTTTGAGGTGGCGCGCAGCCGCCGCCACCTGCACCAGTTGGGCTGCGGTTTGCATCGGCAAACCAGTTTCAGTGGCCACAATCTGCGCCTCCAGTTCGGGGGCTGGGTAGTCGAAGTCGATGGCGGCAAACCGTTGCTTGGTGGATGTTTTCAGGTCTTTCATCAGGCTTTGATAGCCCGGGTTGTAGGAAATGACGAGTTGAAAGTCGGCATGCGCCCGCACCAGTTCACCCTTTTTGTCCAGCGGCAGGGTGCGACGGTGGTCGGTGAGGGGATGGATGACCACGGTGGTGTCCTGCCGGGCTTCGACAATTTCGTCGAGGTAACAGATGGCACCCATGCGGGCGGCCTGGGTCAGCGGACCATCCAGCCAGCGGGTGCCCCCAGATTCCAGCAGGTAGCGGCCAACCAGGTCGGCGGCCGTCATGTCTTCGTTGCAGGCCACGGTGATGAGCGGCTTTTGCAGCTTCCAGGCCATGTATTCCACAAACCGGGATTTGCCGCAGCCCGTTGGCCCTTTGAGCATGACCGGCAGGCGCGCCGCATAGGCAGCTTCGTACAGCGCCACTTCGTTGTGCTGGGGCTGGTAGTGCGGTTCGTGATGAACGATGTGGTCGGTACCGGCGCTGGGGGTAGCGGGTGTTGCACTCATGAACAGTCTCCGTTTTTCGGGCGAGCGTAACGGCTTCGGGCTGAAGCTGGGTGATTTCAGTGTCAAAAAAAGCCCTACCGCTTATTGGAAGGGCTTTCATAGCTATGAAATTTTCAAGCTCTGGCCTGCATACTCACATGTGTGTGCCCAGCTTCTCGCGCCAGCCAGGGTACAGCTTGTCGGCATCACCGGGGAAGGACGCGAAGGCACGGGCAAACTCTTTGTGCTCTTTGGCGAACTCGATCGGGTCGGCCCCAGCCTTCCAGCACTCGTAAGACTGGCGCAGCGAAATGGCACCGGCCGCCGGGCTGTCGATGTGGCCATACGAACCGCCACCCGAGGTGTTGATGACGTTGCCATGCCCCAGGTTCTGGAAGAAGCCTGGCAGGCGCAACGCGTTCATGCCACCCGAAATGATGGGCGTGGTGGGCTTCATGCCGTACCACTTCTGGAAGTAAACCGGGCCCTGGCACTCGTCACGCTCGATCATGTAGGCGATGTTGCGGTCGTCGTTCTCGCCTTCCATCTTGCCGTAGCCCATGGTGCCCACGTGGATGCCCGAGGCCCCCTGCAAGCGCGAAATTTTGGCCAGCACAAAGGCGGTGTAGCCGCGCTTGGCGCTGGGGCTGGTGACCATGCCGTGGCCTGCGCGGTGGTAGTGCAGGTATTGGTTGGGATACTGGCGGCGGGCGGTGGTGACCATGCCGGGGCCACCCACGAAGCCGTCTACCAGAAAGGCCACTTTGTCGGCGTCGGGGCCGAAGGCTTCCAGAATGAAGTCGGCGCGGGCACACATTTCGTAATGGTCGTCAGCGGTGATGTTGGCGCTGAACAGCTTGGCCTGGCCGGTTTCGTCCTGGGCGCGCTTCATGGCGTCAACCACCAGGGGAATGGTTTTCTTCATGGGCGAGAACACCTGGTTGCCCTGGGGTTCGTCGTTCTTGATGAAGTCGCCACCCAGCCAGAACTGGTAGGCCGCCGCGGCAAACGGCTCGGGGCGCAGGCCCAGCTTGGGCTTGATGATGGTGCCGGCGATGTAGCCACCGTCTTTGACCGGGCGACCCAGGATGCGCCACATGTCTGAAATATCTTTGCTCGGGCCGTCGAACAGCTGGATGGCGCGTTCGGGCATGTAGAAGTCGTGAATTTTGGCGTGCTGAATGTCGCCCATGCCCTGGTTGTTGCCAATGACCAGCGTCAGGAACGACACGATCATCATGCGGCCATCGGTCACGTTGCGGTCGAACAGGTCCAGCGGATAGGCAATGCGCATGTCCTCGGTGGCTTCGTCGATGTAGTACACCAGCGCATCCAGGCCTTTTGTGAAGTCGTCGGTGGTGCTCACCTCGACGTTGGTGCCGGTGGACGACTCGGCCGCAAAGTGGGCCGCCGCCTCCAGGTAGCCGTGGCCCGATTTGGGCTTCATTTTGTAGGCCACCAGAATGTGTTTGCCGCCTGAAATCAGGTCGGCTTCGTTCAGGCTGAGGTCGGCGTAGCGGTTGCTTTGGTCCATGGCGGTCTCCTGTATCCGGTGTGTATGGGCTGGGGCTTGGTGCCCCCGCGAATGGGAACAGGCGCGATTTTTCCGGCAATCAATGTTTAGTAAAAGTAAAATGTTTTAAACATATCAATTTACTTTTATAAATGAATTTACGCCACGCCACCCTGCACCAGTTGCGCATCTTCCTGGCGGTGGCCCGTCACGGTAGCTTTGCCCGTGCGGCCGAGGCCTTGCACCTGTCACCCCCGACTTTGTCTCTGCAGGTCAAACAATTGGCCGAGTCGGTCGGGCAACCACTGTTTGAACAACTCGGCAAGAAAATCTATCTGACCGCCACGGGCGAAACACTGGCCGGCGCATGCGCAGACATTGAAGACCGCCTGAATCGCCTGTCAGAAGATCTGTGCGCCCTGCAAGGTGTGGAAAAAGGTCAGGTGAGGCTGGCCATCCTCACCACCGTGAAGTACACCGTACCCAAGTTGCTGGGTGGTTTTTGTGCGGCACACCCCGGCATCGACGTGGCCATGGTGGTCGGTAACCGCGAAAACCTGCTGCAACGCCTGGCTCAAAACCTGGATGACCTTTACATCATGGGTCAGCCGCCAGAGGGACTGGATGTGCTGAGCGAGCCGTGGGCGGAAAACCCCTTGGTCGTCGTGGCCCCTCCCAGCCATCCATTGGCCCATCAACGACGGATTGATCCCAAGAAACTGGCAGCCGAACCCTTCATCCTGCGTGAAGCAGGGTCAGGCACCCGGCTCACCGCTGAACGGTTCTTCGCCACGCATGGCGTGACGTTGCGCAATCGCCTGGAAGTGGGCAGCAATGAGGCCATCAAGCAGACCGTTGCCGGGGGGTTGGGCCTGGCTGTGCTGTCGGCCACCACCGTGGGACCCGAGGTGGCCCTGGGTGAACTGGTGAAACTGGATGTACAGGGTTTCCCGCTGGTGCGTACCTGGCATGTGGTGGTGCCAAAGGGGAAAAAGCCGTCTGCCGCCGCACAGGCATTCAGGGCTTGGCTGTTTCAGCACCGTCCCCAACCGTTGACTGAAACCGAATAACGACCCGATCAATCCGGCGTCCATCCATGGCTTTCACTGCAAACTGCCAGCCTCCCCATTCCACCGAATCGCCAACCTGCAGCAGATGCCCGGCCACGGTCTGCATCAACCCGGCAACGGTGTTGTAACGGTCTTTGTCTTCATCCGGCAATTCATCCAGGTTCAACCGGGCCTTGAGCTCTTGCGCAGGCATGGTGCCGTTGACCAGCCACGACCCATCGGCGCGTTGAACGGCCCAAGCATCGGTGACCACCTGAGGTTTGAGCTCACCCGTGATGGCTTCCAGCAAGTCCAACGGGGTCAGCAAGCCCTGCACCACCCCATACTCGTCCACCACAAACACCATGCGCATGGCTTTGGCGCGAAACTGTTCCAGCAATTCCATGCCTGACACGGTTTCCGGCACAAACACGGCCTGCTCCATCAAGCCGGCCAGCGCCGTATGCGGAGCCGTAGCACTCAAGGCCATCAACCTGGCCACAGGGACCACGCCCACCACCTCGTCCAACCCGCCTCGGCATACGGGATACCAGGAGTGACCCGTCTGCAGCACGAGCTGCAGGGCGGTACCCACTGTGTCGGAATCGGACAACCAAGCCACATCCGCCCTGGGCACCATGATGGACGCCACCGAGCGGTCGTCCAGCAAAAACACATTGCGCACCATCTGGTGCTCGTGTGCATCGATGATGCCTGCATCCACTCCCTCTTCCAAACTGGCGGCGATTTCCTCTTCCGTCACATGCTGCACAGCCTGGGTGTTGACCCGCATCAGTTTCAACACCGCCGAGGTGGTCACCGACAACAGCGCCACGAACGGCCGCGTGGCACTTGCCACCCAGTTCATGGGCTTGGCCACGCGACGTGCCACCGCTTCAGGGTAGAGCTGCCCGATGCGCTTGGGCACCAACTCGCCAAACACAATGGTCACGAACGTGATGATGGCCACCACCAGCGCGGTTGCGCTGATGTCCGATGTCCGATCGGACCACCCCCAGCCGAGGAACACCTCCGACAAGCCCTCGCTGAATGCGGCCTCGCCCACAATGCCGTTCAACATGCCAATGGAGGTAATGCCCACCTGCACCGAAGACAAAAACTGAGTGGGCCGCTCCATCAAATCCAGAGCGGCTTGGGAACCTCCGTCACCAGCCTCTGCCATGGCCTGCAAACGGGCTTTTTTACTGGCCGCCAACGCCATTTCAGACATGGCAAATGCCCCATTGAGCAGGGTCAGGAACGCGATGAGTAGGAAATCCATAATGGGTACATGGCACTTTACATGATGGGAGATGTGCAAGGCTGTAGCGAGCCCTTGCACCGCTTGCTGGCAACGGTGGACTTTTCTGCCAGCCGGGACACGCTGTATCTGCTGGGTGATCTGGTCAACAGAGGCCCTGATTCATTGGGCGTTCTACGCTGGGCACAAGCTCAAGGTGACAGCGTGCGCGCGGTACTGGGCAATCACGACTTGCATTTGCTCGCCACCGCTGCCGGCGCCCGCAAGCCCAGCCGCAAAGACACCCTGGCACCCGTGTTGGCTGCACCCGATTGCCCGGCCCTGCTCAACTGGCTGAGGCAGCAGCCTCTGGCCCGGCTGGAACATGGCTGGCTGATGCTGCATGCGGGTGTTTTACCGCAATGGAGCACCGCTGATTGCATAGCACTATCCCAAGAAATATCAAGCGACAGTGGCCATTTCTGCCCTGAATTCTTGCAGCACATGTATGGCAATGAACCTCGCCAGTGGCAGATCGAATTGACCGGACACGACCGGCTGCGCCTGATCGTGAACGCTTTGACCCGATTGCGCTTTTGCGACGCACATGGCGTCATGGAGTTTGACGCCAAGGAGTCTGCCGATCAGGCTCCTGCCGGTTACATGCCCTGGTTTGAGGTTCCCAACCGTACCACCGCCGGTCAGCCCATTGCATTTGGGCATTGGTCCACCCTGGGAGAAGTGGCCAGGACCGACGTGTTGCCGTTGGACACC
>Ga0228698_1000083_pt1 | contig 87398 bp, 102 predicted proteins | sample McNCre117_Aug_MG_FD_178015 | JGI IMG/M metagenome (GOLD analysis project Ga0228698, IMG submission 178015) | Freshwater microbial communities from McNutts Creek, Athens, Georgia, United States - 1-17_Aug_MG | ecosystem: Environmental > Aquatic > Freshwater > Creek | place: USA: Georgia...
ACCGCAACCCAGCCTTCAGCGCGTTGGCTCATGACAAAGGACAGACCTGACTCGCGCTGCGCATCAATGGAGTTGAAAGACTGGTCCAGCCGTTCGTCGGAGGAGACGCGGCAGTACACCGCACATCGTTTAGGTGCCACCATGGTCATACAGCCACCTTGGACTTGAGGCCAAAGAAGGCCGGGCCAGACCATTGGGTTCCGGTGATGGTTTTGGCAATGGCAGACAGGCTGCGATAAATCTGACCGTTGTACTCATAGCGGCCATCGGCCAGTACCTGCACCCGGTACTCTTGGCCATCAAACTCTCGCACCAGCGTGGCACCGGGCATGGCCACGGCTTTGGCTGGGATTTTGCTCTTGATCGATGAGAACTGTTGACCGTAGTTGGCCAACATGTCACGGGTGGACTGAGGCAGGCTACCGAAGGTCAACTCCTGCAACCGGTATGCCAGCCGTGAGGTCATGAATTTGCGATTGGGGTGAATTGGCCGACGTGGGAAATGGTGATCCCACAGTTTCCAAAGCTCAGGCATCTTCATCTCATGCAAGGCTGTGACCTCGCTTTGAATGGCATTGAGTTGGTCGATGCTGCGCTGCTCGCGCGGGGTGATGGATCGTGGCTTCATTGGCGAACTCCTTGTTCTGTAGACGGGTTCGTATTGACGCTCTGCCAGGCATGGAAGTCCACAAACTCATCTCTGTCAGTGGCGTAAACCTGACTGTTATTTGCTTTAGTCAGTAATTCGTGTTGACTGACAACGCCACGAGCCACCAGATCACCGATCTGGTGAAGGGAGAGGTAGCCACTTTTCTCAGACTGCTTGCCGAGGGCTTTTATTGATGGGTTTTGGGGTTGGGTCATGGATAGGCACTTATTGCAAAAACTGTCCATGAATCGTAAGAACGACCCCCTTAAAAAGTAACGTGTTTTAGCGGCCCAAAGGGGGACAACTCTTTCTAAGGTCGCATGGTTGTTAGCTTTTGGGTAGGCCTGCCTGATGGAATCAGGCCTCTGTTGATGGTTTTGACAGATTTTCCAAATGCTGTATATTTATCCAGCAAATCCGACATTTATCCATCAAAGCTCAAGTCCTCAAGGTCCTGAGTTGGGACGCCTCATTCCCGAAATAAAAACGATAAAAGGAGACAACTGTGAGCAAACTACAGAATTACGCAGACATTCTGATAAATCTTCCCATTGACGAGACGCTCAAAACGTTCTTGGAGCGGCACGCGCTACCGTTGCCAGAGGGGTGGAGCTGGCAAGACAACATTTACACGTCACGCACACTGGTTAAGCTCATCCAGAGCTACCTAGATACGGTTAAGCGTGACCGCATCATTGCGGGCTTGCATGCAAGTTCAACACTTGCACACCCACTGGGAAAGCAGGCCATGTTTCAAGCAACCCATGACAAGCCCAGTGAGCTAGTCGGACTGATTGGTTGCAAAAACGATTTGCATCGCTCCTTCTGGCTCTACGTCAACCATCCCGCATTGTTTGAGGCCGCCGCTGAGATTGAGTATTTGGACCAGCACAGCCAGCAGGCCCAACAGCATGATCTGGGGCTTCGACGTGAAGTCAATCGTGACGAGCGTTCGATCACTGACTTTTGCGACGCGATCAAAGTCTTTTACCAACGCGAATTAGGTTGTGGCGAGGTGTGTGTGGTGAATGTGCTGGATCGTTCGCAAGGTACCCAGTTGATCACGATTCACGCCAAAGATCTCGCTACTGCGCGTCTGGAGTTCGAGGGCTCTCAGTTGCAGCGCCGTGTGGGTAGTCCAAACATTCACATGGTGCTGGAGTATTCGCAGATCACAGGCGTTGTGCGAACCATCATCAGGGGCGGAGCGAAATATCACGCCATGCTGTGTGAGGCTTTTGCGGCGCATATGTTGGGCGTCAGTGCCGAAGCCCAGCGCATTCAACGCCCAGTGTTGGATCTCTCAAAACTTCGCTTAGGGTTGCAAATTCCACAGGCATTCGAGGATGGTTTTGTGGGTTTGCAAGTTAAGAGCCTGCATTTGTTGAGCCCTTGTGAGCGGTTGAAAATTGAATGCTCGGCTAGTGGCTCCACAGATCGCCAATGCGTGACGGATTTGATTGGGGCGTATTTTCAGAATGAAAATCCACTCAGCCGTGGCTGGGAGATTCACGCTGCCACACTGAATCTGTTCATGGCTCCTGCACAGGGAAAGTCACGCTGTCCACTAGTCAGCGTAGAAGTGACGAGCAAGGGGCGTTTGAACTTGCACAAGTTCGATGAGAAGTTGCGTACCCAGCTCGAGGGTTACCTTGTCCATCTCGAAATTCTTGAGCCAAAGCAGGCGCTGAACTTTCATGAAGCGGGGACAAAGGGGAATAGCCAGCCAATGAGCCTTTTCGAGTGAAGGAGCTCAGATGCCTGCGAATAAAAAGGCGATGGCTTTGGCTTCGTTGCTCCTGACCCGTGGCGGGTATTCCTACGAGCGTTCTATTCCTAAAACGCAAGTTAATGGACTGAAGATCCTTATCGAGCTCAAGGCGGTGGTGCCAGGACCGTTGGATTCACGTTACGCGAGTTGTTCGTTTTGTGGTTTGCATCGAGGCCCTGTGTTTCGGATCGATGGTGAGATGCATGTGCAGTGTCCAGATTGCGGACCTTACAAGGTGGATTTATCTGAGCAACGTAACTGGGCAATCGATACCGAATGGATGATCAGAAAACTTCGATCTGCATTGAACATGCCTGCGCACATTGCTATCGAAAAACTTCACGAAGGGGTGTGGCAGATCGGTGTCTACAAGAAACGAGCAGTCTTGCTGGCTCAACGGATTGAGCTTGTTGTGGCGAACGCGTTGCATCTGTTTCACGGTAAAACACTTCGTCCAGACAGTTGGGTGATCACGCCAAGGCCTCTGGGTCGAACCTCATCGGACCCACTCTCAGGCACAGCGACCTGGTGGCATCTTGAAGATCGCTTTGCGATTCACGGCAATGGGCTGCGGCTTGTGGGTGAGGGGAGCGATGAACTCAATCTTGCGGTACAACCCAAATCAGCTGCGGTGCATGGGCCATTTTCTGAAACCTTTGAATGGGTTCATTTGCCAGATTGGTCGAGTGAGCCCGTTCGGTTGACTGGGGCGCAGGCGGCAATCTTTGAAGTGCTCTGGCGGTATCGAGGACAGCCTCAGTCAGCTGAGATGATCATGAGCAAGGCGCATCTGTCTAGTGACAAGCTCATTGATGTGTTCAAGGTCAAGGCTGCGAACAAGAGCGATCCTACGTATGAAGGTCCCATGCATGCCTACAAAACTCTTGTCGTTCGAAATCGTCGATTGGGGTTGTATTCGTTATGAAGAAATTCGGTTAAAAAATTACTACCTTCTAATTGTTTTTTGGATCGCAAATTCAGCTTCTCATTTAGTTCGGGATTTATCTGCGTTTTAACAAATAGACAATCTACATATGAACCGCAATGTTTTCTATGCCCTTATCGCTGCTGCGCTCTTTGGAGCAAGTACACCGTTCGCAAAGCTCTTAGTCGCCGATGATGCGCCAGTCATGCTGGCTGGATTGCTTTACCTTGGCAGCGGTATAGGTCTTGCACTGATTCGTTTTACTCGCGATCGAGGCTGGCAGTCTCCGAACCTTGCTGCTGCCGAATGGCCCTGGCTCTTGGGCGCTATTTTGTGTGGTGGCGTGCTGGGGCCTGTTGCTTTACTAATCGGTTTGAACCATACAACTGGGTCCACTGCATCCTTGCTACTTAACTTAGAAGCGGTACTGACCGCCGTGATTGCATGGGTGGTGTTTGGCGAAAGTGCGGACAAACGCATCGTGCTTGGTATGGTGGCCATCGTTCTGGGTGGCATTACCTTGTCTTGGCAAACAGATGTTGATGCCAACTCCAACTGGCTTGGCCCCTTGTTGATTGCCTTGGCTTGCCTTTGCTGGGCTATCGACAACAACCTCACTCGAAAAGTATCTGCCTCTGACGCATTGTTCATTGCCAGTATTAAAGGATTTATTGCGGGTTCAGTGAATTGCATGCTTGCATTGCTCTTAGGGTTGTCGCTGCCAACAGGTCTTGTTGTCACTGCAACCATGACGCTTGGACTAATTGGCTACGGCTTAAGCCTTGTGTTGTTTGTGTTGGCTCTGCGTGGCTTGGGCACTGCCCGAACGGGGGCTTACTTTTCAACGGCTCCGTTCATAGGTGCAGCCATCTCCGTGGTGCTGCTGGGAGAGACAACAGGTAAACTTTTTTGGCTGGCGGCTTGTCTAATGGCTGTTGGTGTCTGGATTCATCTCACCGAGCACCACGAACACGAGCACCATCATGAGCCGCTAGACCATGACCACAGTCATACCCATGATATTCATCACCAACACATCCACGACTTTGTGTGGGATGGGCAGGAGGCTCATGTTCATAGACATGTGCATGCCGAGGTCACGCACAAACACCCACACTACCCAGATATTCACCACCGTCACACGCACTGACGATCGGTAGGCTTATCGCTGGTTCTTGTGCGTTTGTGAAGTCTGGCAGACCATAAGCTAAGGTGACGGTTGTTTTGCAGACTATCGAACTTTGCACCAACAGTACAAATACTGCTATGATTAAAGCTGTGAAAACCATCAGATTTTTAGTGATGTGTCTGCTTGCTCTTGCAATTCCGTTGCAAGGGATGGCTTCGGTCACTCAAATGTTCTGTCACGGTAGCGGTTCGGCTTCTGCTGTCGTCCAAACAACTGCCGATCATTCGCATCACCAAGCGGCGGATCACTATCACGCTCAAACCAAGTTTTCGGATCATCAAGTTTCCAAAGCAGGGGTTACGAAGAGCTTGAATCACAAATGCAGCACCTGCGCTCAATGCTGCTTTGGCACTGCCTTGCTGCCAGCACTCATCTTTTTGATTCCTAGCCAAGAAGTTAGCACCTTTGTTGCGACCAGCACCGTGCTCCTGGGTGAGTTTTCTCCCCTCAATTTAGAGCGACCTCCGCGTTCCTTCCTCGCCTGATCAATTCAGCAACCTTGTGGTTGTTTGAGTTGCAGTTCGTTCTCGTGATGCACAGTCATCGCTAGAGACGATTGATCCATGGTCAACGAGGAATTTATGTATCTCAAATCTCCAAAGCTGCCGCAGCTTACTACTGCTGTATTGCTAGCCTGTCTTCTTTTGAGCAGTGCCTGGGCGCAGTCTGACAACAATGTCAAAGTCTCGACAGCGGAAAAATCTGTTGAGTTGGGCTATCAGTCTTCTTTTCAAAATTACCAGCGCTACTCTTCGACCCCAATCCAATCTTGGAAACAGGCGAATGACACCGTCAAAGACATTGGTGGGTGGCGAGCGTACGCAAGAGAAGTCACACAAGACCAAGACCCTAAGGCGTCCACGCCCGTCCATTCTCATGGAGGTCATCAATGAGCCTCAGATATAAAAAACTCAAATCAATGGCACTGGTTGCGGCGCTTGGTTTATCGGGTTGTGCCAGCTACAACTTAGACCAAGGCATAGATAGGGCAAATCGGGAAGCTAATCGCTTTACCCAGAGCGAGCTGAATCTTGCAAAAAACAAAGAAGAGCGTGACAAACGCCTGGCTGCAACGAATCAACTTTTAGCGAAACCCGTGGGGCAAAAAGAAGCCGTCCAGTTGTTGCTGGCAAACAGCCCTGCATTTCAAGCCCTGTTGGCTCAAAACTGGGCTGAAGCTGCAAGCGCGGCCCAGTCGGGGCGCATCTCAAACCCCACGTTCGCTTTTGAAAGTGTTGTGACTGGTAGTGAGACCGAGTTGAATCGTTTCTTCTCGTTTGGTTTATTGGACCTCATCACCTTGCCTCAACGCTCAGCGATGGCGAACTACCGCGTTGAACAGGCTCAGATCCGAATGACCGCTGAGGTGGTGGATCAAGTCACTCGCGTGCGCCAAGCATGGGTGCGTGCAGTGGCTGCTGAGCAGACATACAAATACGCAGGTCAAGTGCTAGCGAGTGCAGAGGCGAGTGCCGAGTTGGCTAGGCGTATGGAATCAGTTGGCAACTTCAACAAACTTACTCGTGCAAGACATCAGGCCTTTTATGCAGACGCTGCCACGCAGCTGGCGACAGCCAAACAAACGAGCGTGTCACGCAAAGAGGAGTTGGTGCGATTGTTGGGTTTAGATGAAGTTCAAGCTAAACAACTTGTTCTGCCAGAGAGGCTGCCTAAGCTACCAAAGCAACCCATGTCACCTGAGGACGTTTCCAAACAAGTCAGCCAAGAACGGTTGGATGTCCAGCAAGCGAAAGCAGCGTTAAACGCCGCAGCTAAAGCACAAGGATTGAATATGGTGACGAGCTTTACGGACATCGAACTGTCTGTAAGGCGTGGCAGCGTATCAGACAGCAGTACATCCTCGTTCAGCACAAGACGTGGTTATGAGGTTGGCGTGAAATTGCCCATTTTTGACTGGGGCGACCTTCAACGTGACGCCATGAACGCACAAACCTTGTCGGCAGCTAATCAGCTGGAGGCCACCATTCGCTCTGCTGGATCTTCTTTGCGTGAGAACTATGCGGCGTACAGAACCACCTACGACATCTCCAAGCACTACAAGGATGAGGTCATTCCACTTCGCAAGGTCATTTCAGAAGAGAACGTGCTTCGATACAACGGGATGATCATTGGCGTTTTTGAGTTGCTGGCTGATTCACGCGACCAGATTGGCGCTGTTGTGTCAGCTATTGCCGCAGAGCAACAGTTCTGGTTAGCTGATGCAGCGTTGCAAGCCACATTGATAGGTCGCCCAACTTCAATTGGGGTGGCAACCATCAGCAATACAACTAGCAATACGGCTGCTGGCCATTGATTGGGGATAAGCATGACATCAAGACGAGATTTTTTTAAAGCAGCAGGCATTGCTGGAGGCGCTGTCTCAGCAGCAACTGTGGGTCGATTCGCTTTGGCTGGGTTACCTGAACCAGTGATTCAGTCCAAGCCAGACACCATGCCGCCCTTAGTTCCAAACACAGGACGGCCATACAACCCTGTGGTCACACTCAACGGCTGGACACTGCCATGGCGCATGAACCAAGATGTCAAAGAGTTCCATTTGGTGGCCGAACCTGTGGTGCGAGAGATGGCCCCCGGCTTTAAAGCGCATCTGTGGGGCTACAACGGTCAAAGCCCCGGTCCGACCATCGAAGTGGTCGAGGGTGATCGTGTGCGTATTTTTGTGACCAACAAGCTGCCAGAGCACACCAGTGTGCATTGGCACGGTCAGCGGTTACCTAACGGGATGGATGGCGTGTCGGGCTTGACACAAAGATCTATCAAACCGGGACAAACATTCGTTTACGAATTCGTCGCACGACGCCCGGGCAGTTTCATGTACCACCCACATGCCGATGAGATGACGCAGATGGCAATGGGCATGATGGGCCTGTGGATCACGCACCCCAAAGAAAAGCACCCACTCATCGACGAGGTGAATCGCGACTTCTGCTTCTTGTTGAACGCGTTTGACATTGATCCTGGCAGTTACACGCCAAAAACAATGACGATGCTGGATTTCAACCTTTGGAGTTGGAACAGTCGCATCTTTCCTGGCATTGATTCCTTGAATGTCAGGCTCAACGATAAGGTGCGTATCCGGGTTGGTAACTTGACGATGACCAATCACCCCATCCATTTGCATGGCCACGAGTTCACGGTCACGGGCACGGACGGTGGCCCCATTCCTCAAACAGCACGCTGGCCCGAAGTCACGACTGATGTGGCTGTGGGGCAAATGCGGCAGATTGAGTTCATTGCGGACGAAGAAGGCGACTGGTCATTCCATTGCCACAAGAGCCATCACACCATGAACGCCATGGGGCACAACGTGCCCACCATGATTGGTGTGGACCATCGCGACATTGGCAAGAAGATCAACAGCCTGATTCCAGACTACATGGTGATGGGCGAACGTGGGATGGCGGATATGTCTGAGATGGAAATGCCGATCCCTGACAACACAGCGCCCATGATGACTGGCGAGGGACCATTTGGCTCAGTCGAAATGGGGGGCATGTTCAGTGTGCTCAAGGTTCGCAAAGACCAAAAACCGGGCGACTACAAAAACCCTGGTTGGTACAAGCATCCGGCTGGGACTGTGGCACAGCCCTACAAGGGTGTTGTGGCGAAACCCGCGCGCAGCAATTCCGCAGGTGGGCAGTCCATGCCAAGGGCTCAAAAACCTTCGAAAGATTTTGAAGTGCAGATTCGTAAACCTAGCGCCCACGGCGAGCATTGACTAGCAACCCCGAAATGGAGAAGTTAAATGAACCGAACAACAAACCAAATATTGACCTTGTTAGCTGCAATCACACTCTCTGGTGCGGCTCTCGCAGGTGGCAATCATCCCGCTGGCCACAACCATGGGGAGGATGAGAGTGCGATTGGCAAACCTGGTTCGGCAGGAAGCATCAATCGCACGATCTCTGTCGCCATGACTGACAACATGCGATTTACCCCTTCCAACATTTTGGTCAAACGGGGTGAAACGATACGGTTCACCATTAAAAACAATGGACAAGTTAAACACGAGTTGAGCTTGGGCACCCAAAAGGAATTGCTTGAACATTTGGAGCTGATGAAAAAGTTCCCCGATATGGAGCATGACGAACCCAACAAGGTCAGCCTTACCCCGGGACAGCACGGCGAAATTGTTTGGCAGTTCACCAAAGCGGGCATCGTTAATTTCGCCTGCTTGATGCCGGGCCACTATGAAGCCGGAATGAAGGGCTTGATCAAAGTTGGCAAAAAGTAAGTTGATCAATAGTGAAGGAACACAAGATATGAATTCCAAAATTAACCCAAGGCATCTCACAAGGCGATCACTGCTGGTGAGTCTGATTGCGTTGAGCTCTACTGCTATTGCTGTCGCTGCAAGCCCGATTACTGTCCAAGTCTGGAAGGACCCGAACTGTGGTTGCTGCAAAGACTGGATTGCTCATCTTGAAAAAAATAACTTTGCGACAAAAGTCATGGATCAAGGTAACAACGCTGTACGTGCGAGGTTGGGTATGCCTCAGAAGTTTGCTTCCTGTCACACCGCGCTCATCGAAGGCTATGTGATCGAGGGGCATGTGCCTGCTGGAGATATTAAGCGTCTGCTGAAAGAAAAACCACAGGCTTTAGGCTTGGCCGTTCCCGGGATGCCGATCGGATCCCCCGGCATGGATGGCCCTGCCTATGGTGGCAAGCATGACGCCTACCAAGTCTTGTTAATCCAAAAAGATGGGTCATCCAAAGTTTTTAGCTCTTACGCATGAGGACAACATGAACACACTCAAAAAGACCCTCGCTATATTCGCGCTTGCTATAGGTATGACTCTGCCATTGAGCGGTTTTGCCCAATCCATGACTGATGGAGAAGTCAAAAAGGTAGACCTTGAAGCAGGCAAAGTCACGATTAAGCACGGTGAAATTAAACACTTGGAAATGCCAAGCATGACCATGGTTTTCACGGCTAAAGATAAACTTTTGTTGACTAGCATCAAGCCGGGCGAAAAAATTAAGTTTATGGTGATAAGTGAAGGTGGCAAGATGATCGTGACTGATATCCAGCCAGCTGAGTAACAACACGTTGTATCGGCGTGCAGTGCTACCTAAGCAGCCAACAGGTTTGCGCAAGTAGCTATCTTGAAATTTTTAAGGAATAAATCATGACCCACATTCGCAACTCTTTAATTGGACTTTGTGTCGCGGCAGCTGCGATGAGCGCTCTGGCTCAAAACGCTGATGAGCATAAAGATCACCATCCAGCGGGAACAACTTCAACTGCTGCGACTGCCAAGAAGTCACCGGCCAAGTCCGTGAATGCAGACAAGATGGCATCAATGGATAAGCAGATGAAAGATATGCAAGTCATGCATGAAAAGATGGCCTCTGCCAAAACGCCAGAGGAACGTCAAGCCCTGATGGCTGAGCACATGAAGATGATGCAAGACAGCATGGGCATGATGAAGCAAATGGGTGGTATGTCCGGCATGGGCGGCATGCAAGGTGGCAAGGGCATGAGCGGCAACATGGCCGATCGTCAACAGATGATGGAGAAGCGCATGGACATGATGGAGTCCATGATGCAAATGATGATTGACCGCACGCCTTCCGCACCGGCCAAGTAATCTGTCTCAACATCGGGGAATTTGTCATGACACACCAACACGAGGGGCAAGATGCCCCGCCTAGCTTTTGGTCTTCACGTTATGCCATCGGGCTGTTGGTGATCGGAGGTGTTGCGGCCTACTTTTTGCTCACAGAACACTTGGCTCATGTCGTCGGCGCTTTGCCTCTTTTATTACTGCTTGCATGTCCACTGATGCATGTCTTCATGCATGGCGGTCATAGCCATGATCATGGTCACAACCATTCGGAAACGCCAAACACTTCCGAGCCCAGTAAGCCGGGAGAGCCATCATGAACCATACCGAATCAGCTTACGGTCTGTGGTCATTGGTGATCTTCAATTCAGCGATCTTCATCATGTTCGCGTTTAGTTTCTTTAAACCAAACACGGGGCGTGACTGGCGAACCTTCGGCGCGTTTGCTGCATTTGTTGTGGCCCTGTTTGTCGAGATGTATGGATTTCCGCTCACGATCTATTTGCTGTCGGGCTGGCTGCAAACTCGCTTCCCTAGTCTCGATCTGTTGTCGCACAACTCGGGCCATCTGTGGTCTACGCTACTTGGTGAGAAAGGTGATCCCCACTTTGGCGTCTTACACATAGCAAGCTACATCTTCCTTGGATATGGCTTTTTCCTGTTGTCAGCCGCGTGGAATGTGCTTTATCACGCTCAGCGTCGACGCTCACTTGCGACTGCGGGCCCTTATGCACGCATTCGTCATCCGCAATATGTCGCTTTTGTTCTGATCTTGCTTGGATTTCTCTTGCAATGGCCCACATTGCTGACCCTAGCCATGTTCCCGATTCTGCTGCTCATGTATGGCCGCTTGGCTGTCACCGAAGAAGCTGAGATGCAATCGCAATTCGGTGAGATGTATGAACGCTACGCCGAAAAGACACCATGCTTTTTTCCACACTTCAACCAGTCGACCTCTGCATCAAAGTCGTAACACCTGACCCCTCCAAATCGTTCAACAACATTAATCCAACTCTAAAGGACAGACAAATGAGTACCCTTGAATTAAATGTAGAAGGCATGACGTGTGGATCATGCGTAACGCATGTCAAGAAAGCATTAGAAGCCGTTCCTGGTGTTGCCCATGTAGAGGTAGATCTTGCAAGTGGGCGCGCTCATGTGGATGGGGACTTGCAGGCGGGAGGTGGATTATTGATTGCAGCCTTGGCCAAAGAAGACTACAAGGCAACTATCGCAACAGATACGGTATCTCCACAGCCAGTGAAGAGCGGTAGTTGCCATAGCAGCCCGGCAAGCAAAGGCGGCTGTTGCTGCGGATAAGTCTGGTCTTTCTCATTTACTTCAAGGTCACAAAATGCGCAAACTTCTTCTCCTCATCACGTCTGTCGCGGTCCTCAGCTTGACAGGTTGTGGCTACAACACTTTCCAGAGTGCAGACGAGCAAATCAAGGCCAGTTGGGCAGAGGTGCTGAATCAGTACCAACGTCGATCGGACCTGGTTCCTAATTTGGTCAGCACGGTCAAAGGTGAAACCAAGTTTGAACAGGACACACTCACCAAGGTGGTTGAGGCGCGGTCTAAAGCCACTTCAATTCAGGCTTCTCCTGAGCTCATCAATGACCCCGCAGCCTTTCAAAAGTTTCAGCAGGCTCAAGGCCAATTGACTGGGGCGTTGTCACGTTTATTGGTCGTGTCAGAGAACTACCCAAATTTAAAAGCCAATCAGGCATTCAGAGATTTACAAGCGCAGTTGGAAGGCACGGAAAACCGAATCACGGTCGCGCGTAATCGGTACATCAAATCGGTTCAGGAATACAACGTGACGGTTCGTTCCTTCCCGTCTAACCTGACGGCGATGATGTTTGGGTACAAAGAAAAGGTCAATTTCGCAGTCGAGAACGAGAAGGAAATCTCCAAACCGCCTGCCGTAAGTTTCGACAGTGCGCCTGCGTCAACTACGAACGCAGCATCTGGTAACAGCAAATGATTTTGAAGGGCGCAATCGAGCGCTGGTGCGCTGCCATCGGACTCACGCTTGCGCTGCTCGTTCCGTGTATTTCAAGCGCACAGGTGTCAGTTCCCCCGTTTGTCGGCCATGTCACGGATCAAACAGGTACGCTCACAACAGAGCAAAGGTCAACCCTCGAACAGTCACTGACGGCTTTTGAAGCACGAAATGGCACTCAGTTGGCTGTTCTGATAATTCCAACCACCCAGCCAGAAGTTATTGAGCAATATGCCTTACGCGTTGCAGAGCAATGGAAGCTGGGGCGACAAAAGGTGGACGATGGCGTAATTTTGGTCGTAGCCAAGGATGACCGTACCTTGCGTATTGAAGTCGGTTATGGCCTAGAAGGCGCTCTCTCGGACATTGTCAGCAAGCGAATCATCAGCGACACCATCGTGCCCCTGTTCAAGCAGGGAGATTTCTATGGTGGACTTCAATCGGGTGTTGAACAAATCATGAGAGTTGTGGACGGAGAGTCTTTAGCGCCACCTCAACGCCACACAACGAGTTCCGATTCGAACATCAGACAGTTCTTACCGTTTCTGTTCATTTTGTCGTTAAGCGTTGGCGGTGTGCTTCGCAATATCTTTGGCAAAGTTAGTGGATCGCTGATGACAGGCGCTATCGTGACTGGTCTTGCGTGGTTGGTGGTCGACTCCCTATTTCTCTCCGTTATTGCAGGCATTACTGCCATGTTCGTCACATTGATTGGCGCGGCAACGGTATTACATGGTTTGGGAGGAATGTCCGGAGGCGGTCGACATGGATCGGGCGGTGGTGGATTTCGAGGGGGCGGTGGCGGTTTCGGCGGTGGTGGCGCCTCAGGAAGGTGGTAACCATGGATATCAAACGCATCATTCAGCATTCGCTTTTTACGGATTGGCAGACGCATCGTGCCTTTAGTCAGGAATGTCTTCACGCCATAGAGAGAGCCATTCATGAAAGTGAAAAACTTCATGACGGTGAGATTCGCTTCGCCATAGAAGGTAGCTTGGATGGTCTTCGCCTAATAAAAGGTCAATCATCGCGTGAACGCGCCATTGAAGTCTTTTCCCAACTGCGGGTCTGGGATACCGAGCGCAATAACGGCGTATTGGTTTACGTCTTGCTTGCGGACCACGCTGTTGAGATCGTCGCAGACCGGGGTATTCATGCCAAGGTAGGTGATGAATTTTGGTTCACGATTTGTCAGAACATGCAGAGAACTTTTTCTAAGGCTCAGTTTGAGACAGGCGCGTTGGAAGGAGTTGCGGCACTCGCCAGCGTCATCGGCCATCACTTTCCTTCAAATGAAACATTTGCTAACGAGCTTTCAGATGTCCCCGTTATGCTGACCTAACACCTGTTACAGAAATATCATGAGTACACATCAACATGACGAGCACGAACATTCACATGACCACGGTCACGGTCACGGTCACGGTCACTCACACGATCATGGGAACTCACAGGGACATCCAGCCGTCAACAACGGCGAGGCTAAGCCTACTGCTCTGAAAGACCCCGTATGTGGAATGACAGTGACTGAACATTCCGCACACCAATCTACGCATATGGGACGCACCTTTTTCTTTTGTGGCACCAAATGCAAAACCAAGTTTGATGCAAATTCTATGCAGTACATGGGTGAGCACACTGAAAAACCGAAGGCATTACCTGCGGCTGTAGGGACGATTTACACCTGCCCTATGCATCCTGAAATTCGACAGGACCATCCTGGCAATTGCCCCAAGTGTGGAATGACGCTAGAGTCGTTGATACCCGAGTTGGAAGAGGATGAAAACCCAGAACTTGGGGACTTTCAGCGGCGCTTCTGGTGGACGCTGCCTCTGACAGTTGTCGTAACTTTTTTGGCGATGGCAGGTCATCGGCTTAACTGGTTCGACATGTCTGTGCAAAGTTGGATTGAAATGGCGCTTTCGCTGCCAATCGTGTTGTGGGCAGGATGGCCATTTTTCTCCCGCGGATTGCAATCCGTTGTGAACCGCAGTCCGAACATGTGGACTTTGATTGGCTTGGGCACAGGCGCTGCATTCCTTTACAGCTTAGTTGCCACCTTGGCACCACAGGTATTTCCAGACTCATTCATTTCTATGGGGCGTGTTGCCGTGTATTACGAGGCTTCGGCAGTGATCATCTCGCTGACCTTACTGGGGCAAGTTCTGGAGCTGAAAGCTCGATCGCAAACTTCGGCAGCCATTAAGTCGCTACTTGGACTGGCTCCAAAGACGGCACGTCGCATCCGTCCTGACGGTTCAGAAGAAGATGTGCCATTGACGCATGTTCATGTGGGTGATTTATTGCGCATCCGGCCAGGCGAAAAAGTTCCGGTAGATGGGGTGGTGACAGATGGCGGTAGCGCTGTGGATGAATCCATGCTGACTGGCGAACCAGTTCCAGTGTCTAAGCGCGTAGGCGATAAAGTGATCGGCGCAACGATGAATACCAATGGGGCCCTTGTGATGCGCTCCGAAAAGGTTGGCTCTGCCACCATGCTGTCGCAGATTGTTCAAATGGTTGCCCAAGCTCAACGCTCTAGGGCTCCGATGCAACGCATGGCTGATGTTGTCGCAGGCTGGTTCGTGATGGCTGTTGTTACCGTGGCGCTGATTACTTTTGTGGGATGGGGCATGTTCGGGCCTGAGCCCAGTTGGGTCTATGCACTGATTAATGCGGTGGCTGTTCTCATCATTGCGTGCCCTTGCGCATTGGGCCTGGCAACACCGATGTCCATCATGGTCGCCACTGGTCGTGGTGCGACACATGGTGTGCTTTTCAGAGATGCGGCTGCGATTGAAAACTTTAGAAAAATTGACACGTTGATCATTGATAAAACCGGAACGCTAACGGAAGGTCGACCAGCTTTTGATCGTGCTATCCCTGCATCAGGTTTCGAGGAGGCTGAGGTACTCCGGCTCGCGGCAAGCTTGGACCAAGGTAGCGAGCATCCTCTGGCGGATGCTATCGTGCGTGCCGCGCGCGAACGCAATTTGCAATTAGAAAAGCCCGAGAACTTCGAGTCTGGATCTGGCATTGGTGTGCATGGTCAAGTGCGTGGTCGACAACTGGCATTGGGCAATACAGCATTGATGGATCAACTTGGCGTGTCTGTTCAAGCTTTGATGACAGAGGCAGAAGCGCTACGATCTGAGGGGTCTAGCGTGATGCATCTCGCTATCGACGGACAGTTGATGGGTTTGCTAGCAGTGTCTGACCCTATCAAGCCAAGCACGCCAGAAGCACTAGCAACGCTCAAGGCGGCAGGTATACGCATCGTCATGGCAACGGGTGATGGTCTGACTACTGCACGCTCCGTTGGCGCACGACTTGGGATTGACGAAGTACATGGTGAGGTGAAACCTGCTGACAAGCTTGCGTTGGTGGACTGGCTGCAAAAACAAGGTCGCGTCGTAGCGATGGCGGGCGATGGCATCAATGATGCTCCTGCGCTGGCCAAGGCGGATGTGGGTATTGCCATGGGAACTGGCACTGACGTTGCCATGAACAGCGCCCAGGTGACCCTTGTGAGGGGGGACTTGCGCGGCATCGCAGTGGCTCGAAAGTTGTCACAAGACACTGTGCGCAACATGAAGCAAAACCTGATGTTCGCTTTTCTCTATAACGCTCTGGGTATTCCAGTGGCTGCGGGCGTGTTGTATCCGTTAACCGGTTGGCTGCTATCCCCAATGATTGCAGCACTTGCCATGAGTTTTAGTTCGGCCTCTGTGATCGGCAACGCACTTCGCTTGCGGCGCAGCCATTGATTATGGTTGTATGACCTCTGTGGTTGTAACAGCAATTTCTACTGCAAGTAGTGGAGGCTTAGTTGATACAGCCGCGTAACAAGTCACGGACAACTTTGGGGAGCAATAGCAAAAGGAGAGTGGGTTAGTCAATAACGTTGGAATACGTAAAAGACAAGACTAGATATCAAGACTTCGTTTTCGAAGTTCGCTTGCCTCTTCGTATCGCTTTCGAGCCAATGGATCATCGGACGCATAGGACATATTGTCATCCTCTGTGTTTGCCCCGTCTATTCCAGGAATAGATTTGATTTGCTCAACCCAGTATTTGCGTGCTGGTAATTTTTGCATCAAGGGTTTCAAGTATGAGTCGAGCGCACCTTTATCTGGTGTCCGTAACTCATCGGTTAGTTTCTGCAGATAGTCATTTTTAGTAGAGTTGGGCCAGTCAATTGAAAAATTTGCGCGAGCACATAGTTCTGTGTGCACAACCAACATCGTGCGACCGTTACCCTCTAGAAACGGATGCCCCCAAGCAAAAATCCCCATGACAACACCAGGCTTGGCAGTCATTTTTGTTGGGTCGTTTCCAATACTCAGTCCCCATTCCACGGCTTGTTGAGCTCGTTGGGCTTCCTCAAATTGGACGTTTCCTTTGTCGACTAGGTTGGCAACGCCAAGCTGATGTCTATCTTTGCCTGCCCATGGGTAGAAATCACAGAACAGTATCTGGTGTACATGGAGAAAGTGTTTGTATTCCAGAGGAGCTTTGATTCTTCCAAGGTAGTCAAACGCATCCTCTAGGTTGGCCTCAAAGAATGTATGTTCAAGAACTTTCAGTTCTTTGAAATCTTTGACCCCTTCATAGTTCTGAAGGTATCCCTTAGTCTCGAAGTCGCCAAATGGATCAAACACTCTGATGCTCTCTCAAGTGATTGGTCATAAGTCGAGCCATTTGTCTTCCATTAATTAGATGTTTTTTCTTAAGCGTTACGAGTAATTTACCTGTGCCATCAAGCTTCACATCATCTCCAGATGCGCGAGTAACTGCTTCCGCCCAATCGTCTAATCCGGATCGTTTGAATTGAATGTGTTTAGAGAGAGCAAATCGTTTGACAAACTCGCTCACATTTTTTTTCGGCAACTCATCCAAATTCTCGGGAAGAGTAGTTAGGAAATTAAATTTGTTTTTAGAGTTCGAATATTCAATCGTCACATAGCCTAGATTGAACTTGCGACTCAGTCGATGGTTGCCGCAATCTACGACAAATACCTCTCGTTTGCTATCTACATCAGTCTGAGTGAGTTCGATGTTAAGACCTAGTTTCTTGAAGACTTCTGCGGCTAGGTCTTTGACCTTTGAAGATGGCTGCTCAGAGTCTTTTAGGTTCATATTTCCTTTGGCGTAAACCCCGGAACTCACACGCATCAGAGTCCCTTCTTGGATGAGAGTATCCAAGGCATTGGTGAGCTGTGAAGGGCTGCACAGATTCGCTAATTCCGATCGAAGAATGACCTCATCATGGCGACGATTGATTGATCTCCTAAGTCTGTCTATTACCTTCATGCAAACCCCTAAAGAGAGAGAAGTTACTTGTTAATAATTTTACTGAAAAATACATATAAGTCAACAACTTATGAACGTAAAAGATGCCTAATCATAGGTAAGTTCTGAGGAAATTGGGTGTATTGGTTACTTTTTGTTAGGAATTGAGATTTTTTCCATTTTTTGCCATTCCGTTTACGTTTGATCAAGGCCAGCGCCATCCCAATGGTGAACTCGAGTTTTCGCATAAGTTCACCAATCAGTTCCTTATCAGTTCTCCATTGATTTCCTGAAATAGAGCCGTTGTCCCTCTACTAAATCAAAGGAGTAAATATGCGGTCTGCAACACCTGCCCGAACCGGGCGCACTTCCCCTCTCGGCACACCAGGTCAAGACGCTTTGCCTGCAGAGCGAATGGTCTTCACAGAAGCTGATCTGGCTTCTCGTTGGGGCATGAGTCCCAAAACCCTGCAACGTTGGCGTACTGAAGGTCGTGGTCCTCACTACTTGAAGCTTGGCAAGCGCGTTACCTACACCGTTAATGCGATTGAGGCGTACGAGAACTTCGTTCAGCACATCTCAACTTCGCAACGTGTCGCAAGCTAAGGAGCCGAAGATGAACCACCTCCAACTTCACCAGGCTGGATTGCCTGACCTCTCGGCCAACCAAATCAGCCGACTCCCCAAAGATCAATTGGCTCAGTTCAGCCACGCGGTGCAGGAACTCCATGACTGGACCATTCAGATGCGTGGACGTATCAACCGTGGTCTTGAACAACGCTACGACGAGCAAATCCGACAAGCCAATAGCTTTGGTGAAGAGGAGTCAGCGCGTTTCCGTATTGACGATGGTGACTTGCAGATTGATGTCTCGCAGCCTAAAGAGATCGTCTGGGACCAAGAGCACCTCACCCAAATCGCTGACCGCATGGTCGCAGCAGGGGATCGTGTGCGGGACTTCATGGAAGTTCACTTGTCAGTGTCTGAAGATGACTATGCCAAGTGGCACCCACTGCTTCGTGCTGCATTCCAGCCCGCACGCCAAGAGCTTGTCACCGAGCCCCAATTCAAGATTTGTTGGGTCGGCGAAGTCCAGCTCTGAATCAAGCCCACATACACACATTCATTGGATTTACACATGTACTCAGAACAACACACTCAAAACGCTCCCAGTAGCTGGAATGATTTCAACGACGCCGAAGCCCAACAAAGTGGCTTTGACCTGATCCCCAAAGGCACCCAAGCTGTGGTCCGTATGACCATCAAGCCAGGTGGTTACGACGCAGCTGAGCGCGGATGGACGGGTGGCTACGCAACTGCTTCACATGAAACAGGAGCCGTTTTCCTGTCGTGTGAGTTTGTTGTGCTGCACGGCCAGTTTGCCAAACGCAAGATCTGGAGTAATGTTGGCTTGCACTCCAACAAGGGGCCCACATGGGGGCAAATGGGGCGCAGTTTTATCAAGGCGGTGCTCAACAGCTCGCGCAACATTCACCCGGATGACAACTCACCCAAGGCGGCGCATGCGCGACAAATCCGGGGCTTTGCAGATCTCGATGGCGTGGAGTTCCCCGCACGCATCGGTGTTGAAAAAGACGGCAAGGGTGAGCTGCGCAACATCATCCGCATGGTGATTGAGCCTGACCATAAAGACTATGCCGATCTGATCTTGGCCAAGGCGCAAGCAGCAGGGCATGGTGGATCAAATGGTGGTGCACCCGCTGCGGCTGTCCCCGTGTCACACGTGCCGCCTGCTAACTTGCCTCCATCGAACTACCCATCCACGGGGTACTCCACCCAAACGCGAGTACCCAGCACACAGGGACGTCCTTCATGGGCTCAGTAAGTCAAGTCGAGACACATGGTGAGCAAACGCGCAGTCATGAAGTGTTGGGTGTGTTCACGGCAGGCCAGAGGATTCGGTCATACGGACATTCGGTTTTCGGTGGGGCGTGCAGCACGTTACCCCGTCGATTGGGTGTTTTGCTCGCAGCGTTGCCAGCGGTGTTTTCACAAACTCTACGAAGCAGGCGTGCGTTTGCTCAACCATGGCGATGTACGCATCTCGGTGAAGGAGGGCGATGTGATTGATCCTTCCGAAGCTGAGATGGCCGCCATGCGTCGTTGCCTCAAACCCTTGGGCGAGGCAGCGAACGAAGTGGGCATGGACCGCGCGCTGAGTACTTACTCACAGGAAGAGGCCTTGCTCTTGATCAACGCGGTGGTCACCACCTATGTCGAAGCGATGGTGCAAGCGCATGAAGCGAGCAAGTACCCGCCCTTGCGGATGCTTGGCCACGAGTCCTACGGCTAGACCTAGATCTAAGCCCCAGACGCAGTAAGAGCTGCTGCGTCTTATTCAATTTTCAAACCTGATGCTGACCACTGCGGTGGTTGGTAGGGAGAGCTTTTGCCATGACAAATCAAACACCCCGAAATTCACACACCAACTCAAACTCCTTCGAGACCATGCTCTCGTCTGAGCAAGCTGCCATCGCGTTCAACCTGCCTTTTTACTTTTTCCGCAATCCCTATAAGCGCAAGAAGCTTCAGATCCCGCATTACTACATCAACAAGCTGGTGCGCTATCGCCTCAACGAGTTGCGGGTGTGGCATGCACAACTAGGTGAGCTACTCGCGGCGCAAGCAAAGGAGGCACAGGACCAACTGGTGTCTGAGCGATCTCGCCACTCTCAAGGAGGCGAGGCTGCACATGCTTGATTTCAATGACCCTGCCCAAGAGGCGTTTCGCAAAACGATTCCGTCTAAAACGGATAGCTCGCGCGAAAAAGACGATATCCGACAAGCTTTGCTTGAGCGCTTGAGCACACTCATTGCTGAGATTTGGCCAGCAGGCAAACGCCGTAACACCAAGTACTTGGTGGGCGATGTGATGGGCGGCCCAGGTGACAGTTTGGAGTTGCTGCTCTCAGGCCCCAAAGCAGGACTGTGGACTGACCGCGCAACAGGTGAGGGTGGTGACATCTTCGATCTGATTGCACGTCACTACCAGCTCAACACACAGACCCATTTCCCGGATGTGCTCAAACGTGCCAAGGATTTACTGGGTCGAGTGGACTCACTGCCGCAACGCCCCCCAAGTAAAGACAAGGCCAAAACGCCTGCAGTCGATGACCTTGGGCCCGCTACTGCCAAGTGGGACTACCAAGATGCATCAGGCAAGCTGATTGCGGTGGTCTACCGCTATGACCCTGAACCCGGCAAGAAAGAGTTTCGTCCATGGGATGTGAAACGTCGCAAGATGGCACCCCCTGACCCGCGCCCCTTGTTCAACCAACCCGGCATCTCGTACGCCGAGAGAATCGTTCTGGTCGAGGGTGAGAAGTGCGCTCAAGCGCTCATTGAGTTGGGCGTGTGCGCCACGACTGCCATGCACGGTGCTAATGCGCCCGTGGATAAAACCGACTGGACACCACTTGCTGGCAAGCATGTGCTTATCTGGCCTGACCGCGATAAGCCTGGCTGGGACTATGCGGACCGTGCGTCACAAGCCATCCTGCTCGCGGGGGCACTCAGCTGCGCAATCCTCCAGCCCCCAGAGGAAAAACCTGAAGGCTGGGATGTGGCCGATGCGCGCGTCGAAGGATTTGATGTCGCTGGTTTTATCGCGGCAGGTGACCGCATGCCTGTTGTGCGTCAAGCCGACGAGAACATGGCAACAGACATCGTGGATGGACTGGACTACACCACTGAAGATGGCTTGGCCATGGCGTTTACGCGTCAGTTTGGTGAGGACTGGCGGTTTTGTTCACCATGGGGCAAATGGTTGGTGTGGAATGGCGTGCGCTGGAACATCGACAAGTCGCTCTACGTGCATCACCTGAGTCGAACGGTTTGTCGTGCCGCGTCCTACAAAGCAGACACGCCAAGACTCAAGTCCCGCTTGGCTGGCTCGAGCACCATGTCTGCGATTGAACGCATCGTTCGCACCGACCCACGTCACAGTGCGACCGTTGAGGAGTGGGATGCCGATCCTTGGTTGCTCAACACGCCTGGTGGAATCATTGACCTCAGGCGTGGCGGAATGGGGCCGCACAGGCGCGATCGACGCATGACCAAGGTCACCACAGCCACACCCAAAGGCGAAAGCCCCGTGTGGGCTAATTTCCTTGAGAACGTGACTGGAGGCGACAAAGAGTTGCAGCTGTACTTGCAGCGCGTGGTGGGTTACTGCCTCACGGGCGATATCAGCACGCACGCGTTGTTCTTCTTGTATGGCACAGGGGCAAACGGCAAGTCCGTGTTCGTCAACGTCATCTCAACCATCTTGGGTGATTACGCGGCTAACGCTCCCATGGACACGTTCATGGAAACACGCTCAGACCGTCACCCAACAGACCTTGCGGGCTTGCGTGGCGCACGCTTCGTCTCGGCCACAGAAACCGAGCAGGGCAGGCGTTGGAACGAATCCAAGATCAAAGCCATCACAGGTGGTGACTTGGTGACGGCTCGACTGATGCACCAAGACTTCTTCACCTACCCACCTCAGTTCAAGCTCTTGATTGCGGGCAATCACAAGCCCGCCATTCGCAACATCGATGAGGCGATGCGTCGTCGCATGCATTTGATCCCTTTCACGATCACGGTGCCTCCTGAGAAACGTGACCCCTTGCTCACGGAGAAGTTGCTCTCTGAGCGTGACGGCATCTTGGCTTGGGCGCTACAGGGTTGTTTGCTCTGGCAGCAGATCGGGCTCAAGCAACCTCTCTCGGTGACCAGTGCCACGGATGAGTATTTCGAGGGCGAAGACGCCATGGGGCGTTGGATGGATGAGCGCTGCAAGCTTGGAGCCAATGACAAAGCGCTGACGGTGACTCTCTTCAACGATTGGAAGCAATGGGCCGAGATGAGCGGTGAGTTCGTGGGCACACAACGCCGATTTTCTGATGCCCTCATCACGCGACGTTTCGACAAGTGGCGCAACTCCATGGGCGTTCGGGGCTTTGCGGGTATCGACATCAAACAGCCCACCAATTTCCCTAATCGCAGCTACCCCTACAACGATAACTAGGAGATAAAAATGAAACTAAGGAATTCAAAAACAGGTACTTTGACACTTACGACACTACTTAACAGTAGTTCTCTACGCGTACGTACATACGCGCATAAAGAGAAGGAGTGTTTTAAAACGTCAAATGCGTCATTCGACGCATTTGCCTTTCCATCGGCACATGGATATTTCACGATTGGAGGTGTTCAATGAACATTCCCCAACCGCACTATCCATCGCCCCTTGGGCGCATGCAAGCCAACCCCATGGATGTTGAAGCCACCAAGCGCCAGGGATGGCGGGAGCAACACATCTTGGTCATCTCAGAGCAAGACACACGTCTGAACTTTTTGGAGCGTCAACTCATTCGCAACATTGGTGAGCGGCTCTACGGGCAAACTAACCATGCTCCACTAAACCCACCAAAGCGAGGCCAGCATGGATGAGCTTTGGACGATTGATGTTGTGGCTGAGCGTTTCACGGAAGCGGCACGCACTGCGAGGCGACTGCCTCGAGTGACTGTGCAAGGCTACGTGAGCACTTGGCCAGTGGTCGCGCAAAGTGAACTCGAGGCATATCCCGATCGCGAGAAGCTTTATCGATTGCCGCCACCAAGTCCCAAGGACGTGGACCTGATGCTTGAGGTCATGCAGTGGGTGCAAGTGTTGGAGTTGGACGAGCGGCACTTGGTGTGGATGCGCGCCAAGCGGTACGACTGGCGAGAGATCGGTAAGCGCTTTGGCTGCGACCGCACCACAGCGTGGAGACGTTGGAAGCGGGACATGCAAGTCGTGACCGACAAGCTCAACGCCAAAGCAAAACTATCTGCGAATCGTCTGTGAGGGTTCTAGCGTGATTTGAAGTGAGTAAGCGGCGCAGTTAAAGAGGGAGAGGAAATGCGCGGCTTTTGAGCCCAAATCACGCTGCAACATTTCAGCGTTTTGAAGCTACATTTCTGTCTATGGTCGCGGCAGTTGTGAGTCAAGTGAACCCACACAGTGACCGTAAGTGGCTAAGTGCGAAAGAGTAAGTGACTCGTAGCGCGTGACCTCACGAATCCATGCGCCATCTCAGGCACAAAACGCTCAACCACTGGCGTCAATCAAGCCAAGTTACCCCCAACTTCCTGAATTCACGGGTCCTTCCTGGCGATAAACCTATGCGGGGGGCAAAGGCGCGAGATTTCGCTACCGACAGCCCTAAATTCGGGGTACGCAGTACGCACCGGGTACGCACCCAGTGCTCTTCTCAAATGATTTGAACGTCACCTAGCTTGACGTAGTGGTCGAGCTTATCGAGTGGCATGAACACGCTGTGCTCAGCATCTTTCTGGACTTCGAGTTGGCCGTCCTTGGCGGGGCCTGTGACCTCGTAAGTCCCTGCGACTAGTGGTGCAAAGCCTGCATCGCTTCCATCTTTATTTTTCTGACGGGCTAAGACCCCGTTTATGACTTTGATTCGCACTGCAGCTTTTCGTTGTTGTTTGTGAAATTTTACCCAAGGCCCCTATGACACCCGAGATTCGAATGATCGCGGTCGATACGCTCATCCCGTACGCCCGCAATGCCCGCACGCACAACGATGCGCAGGTCGCACAAATCGCAGCATCCATCGCCGAGTACGGCTGGACCAACCCCATCCTCACAGACGGTGAGCGGGGCGTCATTGCAGGCCACGGTCGATTGATGGCAGCCAGAAAGCTTGGCCTTAACGAGGTGCCAGTCATCGAGCTGGCCCACCTGACCCCTGAGCAAAAAAAGGCGTACATCTTGGCCGACAACCGCATTGCGGAAAACGCAGGTTGGGACCAAGAGCTTTTGAAGCTCGAGCTGGCTGAGTTGCAAGCAGCCGACTACGACCTCTCTCTCATGGGGTTTACGGATGACGAGATTGACGAGTTGCTCAATCCGCAAGATGAAGGCGGTGGTTTAACCGAGGATGATGCAATCCCAGAACCACCAGTAGATCCTGTTTCCAGACCTGGGGACTTGTGGATTCTCGGCAACCACCGCCTTCTTTGTGGTGACTCCACGGTGCTCTCGGATGTTGAGCGCCTCATGGATGGCCAGCTCGCAGATATGGCCTTCACAGACCCGCCCTACAACGTGGACTACGGCAACAGCGCCAAAGACAAGATGCGCGGCAAAGACCGTCGCATTCTGAACGATGCTCTGGGCGATGGGTTCTACAAGTTCTTGTACGACGCTTGCCTGAACTTGCTCATCATGACCAAGGGCGCGTGCTACGTGTGCATGAGCTCATCTGAGCTTCACACCTTACAAAAAGCTTGGCTCGATGCGGGTGGCAAGTGGTCGACCTTTGTGATTTGGGCGAAGAACTCGTTCACTTTAGGACGTGCTGACTATCAACGCCAGTACGAGCCCATCTTGTACGGTTGGAAGCAAGGCTCCGATCACTTTTGGTGTGGTGACCGCGATCAGGCTGATGTTTGGTTTTACAACAAGCCCCGCGTCAATGACCTGCATCCCACAATGAAGCCCGTGGAACTGGTTGAGCGCGCAGTGAAGAACTCATCCAAAAGCCGAGACATCGTGCTCGACTTGTTTGGTGGGTCTGGCACCACAGCAATTGCTTGTGAAAAAACCAACCGACACGCCCGACTCATGGAGTTGGATCCCAAGTTCGTGGATGTGATCGTCAAGCGTTGGGAGGACTTCACGGGTAAGAAAGCCGTCCTTCACCGTGCTGATGTGGAAGAGCTTGATACGCCTCAAGTTCTTGACGAAAACCCTTGAGCGAATTGACACATGGCCGTGTCAGAATCTCGACCGTTCATCAAAAGGAGAAAAAATTGAACAAGACTGAATTGATTGAGGCGTTGGCCCACGAAACTGAAATGTCAAAGGCCGCTGCTGGTCGTGCAATCGATGCATTGCTTGAAATCATCACCAAGTCTGTTGCTAAGAAGCAAGATGTCCAGTTGATTGGCTTTGGTACTTTCAAGGCCACCAAGCGCGCTGCACGTACGGGTCGCAACCCACGTACTGGCGAAGCATTGAAGATCGCTGCTGCCAATGTGCCTAAGTTCACACCTGGTGCAGCTTTCAAAGCAGCATTGAACAAAAAGAAGTAATCACTTCTCTTGTGCATCGCACAAGGCGGCAAAGGTTCAGGCCTTGCCGCCTTTTCTTTTATCCCAAGCGCGCAACGTAGCGCGCATAGTCCCCTCCCTCGGGGTTGACGTATAGGTAGGGGCGATCTGGTGCTTTGATCTCAACGCACAAGAATCCGTCGCCTGTGCCGCCGCCTTTTCCTGCCAGCCAATCGCGTGACCTGAGGAGCGTTCGGCCAAAGCTGTCGAATTCATCCGCAGTCATCTCGCGCGTTTCGATTACGAGCACCTTGTAGTTGCCGTAGCCGCCCACTTCTTCGAGGCTGCAAGGCTTTCGCGCAAAAGGCAGCTCAACGCTGAGTTCCTCAACTTCAATTTGCTTGCCACCGAAGTTCAAGGTGCGGGGTGTGCGCTCGATCGTGATGGTCATCGTGCTCATGCTGCGACTCCTTCGCTGCTGATGCGGTACGTACGCTCTTGGCCCGTTGCTTTGTCTGAAGTGATGGTGAGGCCGAGTTTCTTTTTCAGGGCCCCGGCCATCGCGCCGCGCACCGTGTGTGCTTGCCAGCCAGTGGCTTCGACCAGTTGATTCAAGGTTGCGCCGTCAGGGCGCTGAAGCAACTCAATCATTTGGGCTTGCTTGCTGTTTTCTCGTGTGCGGGGTGTTTTGGGATTGGCTGGCGCAGCGTTGGTATCTGCCGTTGGCGCGTTGACTGCCCCCTTGCGTGGCACACCGAGCGCGTCGTAGCCCTCGGCTGCAATCAACCAGTCGCTGGCGCTCTTGGTGATGAGTGCGCGGTTGAACAAACCGTCGAGCACTTTCTGGCGCGCGCCGCCCTTGATGTTCTCTGGGAACCATTCAATCTTGCCTGCCGTGTGTTGATGGGCGTGGGCAAGGATGGCTTGTTGGGTGGCTGTGAGTTGTGTGGTCATGTCTTTCATTCCTTTTTCAAATCTTTATCAGTGAGGTGCGTGATGAACGCTTCTATTTCCGATCGAGTCAAGCGAGTTGTGAATCTCTTGCTTGAACTCTTTGTGCTCCTTAAGCCTTCTTTGTCTTATCCTTCAAAGCCGCCTGAACCCCTGCCTCAAACGCAGCCTTCAGAGCCGACTCAATCGCCCAAACCGAAACGTCGTGAAAGTCCAAGCAGTCGCGGTTCTGTGGCTGCAGGGTCTCGACAAAAAAGTGCTTCAAAGCTATCTGCTCCAAAAGCGAAGAGGGCGCGGTGATCGCGTTGGTCGTGGTGTGGTGGTTCATCAATCGCTCCAAAAAAGTTAATCAAATGCGTTAGCGCATGTACGTATGAACGCTTCATTCGCAAACAAGATCAAGTTGTTCTTTAAGTCAGACTGAATCACTTGGACATGAGTGCGCATTGGCACGCTTTAGTACGCTTATTCGCGCGCACGCACTCACAGGACCTCATTCATGAGTCAAAACATGTCCATGCGCGCTTATGCCCGCTACCGTGGAATTTCCGAAGGCGCTGTGCGCAAAGCCATCAACTCAGGGCGCATCACGGCCAATGCCGATGGCTCCATTGATGTGGACCGGGCTAACGATGAGTGGCGGCGCAACACCGATGCTTCTCAACAGCGCGGCGAACAACGCCCTGTACCCAACGAGGCGATTGCCAGCGTTCGTGAGGCGTTAGGGGATTCATCTGGAGCGCAATCGCCTGCAGCGGGCGGCACCACCTTGCTGCAAGCCCGCACAGCCAATGAGGTGCTCAAAGCGCAAACCAACAAGGTGCGCTTAGCGCGCCTCAAGGGCGACTTAGTGGACCGATCCCAAGCGGTGGCCCACGTTTACAAATTAGCGCGCACACAGCGCGATGCGTGGCTGAACTGGCCCGCTCGTGTCTCTGCACAGCTGGCGTCTGACTTGAACGTCGATGCACACCAAATGCACCAGGTCTTGGAGAAGGCGGTGCGTGAGCATTTGCTCGACTTAGGTGACATGGCGGTGCGAATCGATTGAGGAACACCAATGTGTTTAAACACTACGACGGAATTGATGCCATCGCTGAGGCGTGGCGCGAGGGACTCACCCCCGACCCATTACTAAGCGTTTCTGAATGGGCTGACCAGTACCGCTTCTTGTCGGGTAAGTCAGCCTCTGAGCCTGGCCGCTGGCGCACGAGCCGCACGCCGTATCTCAAGGAGATCATGGATTGCCTCTCGCCCACCTCACCCGTGGAGCGTGTGGTGTTCATGAAGGGCGCTCAGGTTGGCGGTACCGAGTGTGGCAACAACTGGATTGGCTATGTGATTCACATGGCACCAGGTCCGATGATGGCCGTGGCCCCCACAGTGGAGATGGCCAAACGAAACTCCAAGCAGCGGATTGACCCGCTGATTGAAGAGAGCGAAACACTCTCAGCCCTCATCGCACCTGCGCGCGCCCGTGACTCGGGCAACACCATCCTTGCCAAGGAGTTCCGAGGCGGGGTGTTGGTCCTCACAGGGGCCAACAGTGCGGTAGGTCTGCGCTCTATGCCTGTGCGTTACCTCTTCTTGGATGAGGTGGACGGTTACCCCGGTGACGTAGAAGGTGAGGGTGATGCCATCTCGCTGGCCGAGGCACGAACCCGCACGTTTGCCCGGCGCAAGATTTTGATTGTGTCGACCCCGACCATCTCTGGTGCTTCGCGCATCGAGCGGGAGTTTGAGCAATCCGACCAGCGCCACTTCATGGTGCCGTGCCCTCACTGCGGGCATGAGCAGCGCTTGCAGTTTGAGCGTTTGATTTGGGAGAAGGGCCAACCTGACTCGGTGCGTTACCTCTGCACTGGATGTGAGGAGCCGATCTATGAACACGCCAAGACCCAGATGTTGGAGCTTGGGCGCTGGGTGGCAACCATCCCCGGTAACGGTCGCACGGCTGGTTTTCATCTGTCTAGTCTGTACAGCCCGGTGGGTTGGCGCAGTTGGGTAGAGATTGCACAGGCGTGGGAGCTGGCGCAAGGGTCAGCAACCGCATTGAAGGCTTTTAAGAACACCGAGCTGGGTGAGACTTGGGTCGAGCAAGGCGAAACGCCTGAGTGGGAGCGCTTGCTTGAGCGACGTGAGTCGTACCGCATGGGCACGGTGCCCTATGGCGCACTCCTGCTTGCAGGTGGCATCGACATTCAAAAAGACCGTATCGAAGTCTCCATCTGGGGCTTTGGTCGGGAGAAGCGCTCTTGGCTCATCGAGCACCGGGTGCTCGAAGGCGATACCGCCCGAGATGATGTCTGGCTGCGTTTGGGGCTCATGCTCCAAGAGAGCTGGACGCACATCAGTGGTGTGCCGATGCGCTTGGTGCGCATGGGGCTTGATACCGGCTATGCAACCCAAGAGGCTTATGCCTTTGTGCGTCGCCAGCATGACCCGCGCTTGTTGCCGATGAAGGGTGTGGCGCGTGGTGCAGCGTTGGTTGGTTTGCCTACTGCTGTGGACATGACTACCAATGGCAGGCGTCTGCGCCGAGGCCTGCGTGTCTATGCGGTGGTGGGTGGCATTGCCAAGTTGGAATTCTTCAACAACCTGCGCAAAACGATTGAGGTCACCGAAGACGGCGAGATTGTGTTCCCCAACGGGTACGTCCATTTGCCGCAAGTCGATGCCGAGTACGTCCAGCAACTGTGTTCAGAACAACTGGTCACGCGGCGTGACCGCAATGGCTTCTCGTTTCGCGAGTGGCAAAAAGTGCGTGAGCGTAACGAGGCCTTGGACTGTTACGTGTACGCACGTGCCGCTGCCAGTCTGGCGGGCTTAGACCGCTTTGAGGAACGTCACTGGTTGGAGCTTGAGCGCCAACTTGGCATTCCGCTGAGCGCTGAGCCACCGGAGTTGCGCATGGACGGACTGTTCCCAGTGCGTCCAGGTTTTGAAACGCCTGAGTTCTTGCAAGGAATTCAAGGTGTGCGGCCACCCAACGGTGACGTGGACTTTGTGGAAGCAGAGCCCAAGGTCGAAGTCCATGCCGAAGAGGAGGTGGACGAACTTGTGGACGACGTTCCATGGCGCAGCCCGCCAGCATTGCCAAACCCTTCAACGCCCACAACTCTCCCAGCCACCCCCGTCGGTGGCTTTTTTATGAACAAAGTCCCCCAGCTCGGCAGGAGGGTCATTCGCAGTAACTGGATGAAGTGATGACGAGCTATACCGAACAACACCTTCAGGCTTTGCGAGAGGCCTTGGCCAGCGGCGAGCATCGCGTGACGTATGACGGCAAGAGTGTCGAGTACCGAAGCGTGACCGACCTCAAGGCGGCCATTGCCGAAGTGGAGTCGAAGATCGCACGTGCAGCAGGTAAGCGCAAGTCGCGCCAGATTCGCATCACAACGTCTAAGGAGTTGTGATGGGCTGGATCAACACCATCAAACGCCGGATGTTTGGCAACACCCCGGTCTATGACGGAACAGGGATGGGGCGACGCGCACTGAAATGGAATCCGGGCAATCCGGGTGCTGTCTCAGCGCTGGCGCTTACCCAAGACCAGTTGCGCACCAAGAGCCGTGACCTTGTGCGTCGCAACGCTTGGGCCGCTGCAGGCATTGATGCCTTTGTGGCCAACGCGATTGGCACGGGCATCAAGCCGCAAAGCATGATTCAAGACCCACCCCAGCGCGAGGCAGTGCATGCCTTGTGGTGGAGTTGGTGTGAGGATGCCGATGCGGCGGGGCTTACCGACTTCTACGGCCTTCAAGGCTTGGCCACACGCGCCATGCTCGAAGGTGGTGAGGCGTTTGTGCGCATGCGCTACCGAAGAGCGGAAGACAACCTGTCGGTGGCTTTTCAGCTCCAAGTGCTCGAAGCAGAACACTTGCCCATCAGCTTGAATCAAGACTTGCCCAACGGCAATGTGATTCGAGCGGGCATTGAGTTTGATCTCTTGGGCCGACGCGTCGCGTACCACCTGTATCGCGCGCACCCTAATGACGGAATGCTTGCGCCTATGTCTGGTACCGGGAGTCTTGATCTGGTCCGGGTGGATGCGGCTGAAATCGTGCATCTGTACCGACCACTTCGACCGGGACAGATTCGGGGTGAGCCTTGGCTGGCAAGAGCGTTGGTCAAGCTCAATGAGCTTGACCAGTACGACGATGCTGAGCTGGTGCGCAAGAAAACGGCTGCCATGTTTGCAGGCTTCATCACCCGCATGGCCCCTGAGGACAACCTCATGGGCGAGGGTGATGCCGATGAAAGCGGTGTGGCCTTGGCAGGCATGGAACCCGGAACATTGCAGATCTTGGAGCCTGGTGAGGACATCAAGTTCTCTGCACCAGCAGATGTGGGTTCGAGCTATGCCGAGTTCATGCGTCAGCAGTTCAGAGCAGTGGCCGCAGCCATGGGCATCACGTTTGAGATGCTCACGGGCGACTTGACCCAAGTGAACTACTCATCCATCCGTGCAGGTTTGTTGGAGTTTCGGCGTCGTTGTGAGACCTTGCAGCACGGCGTGATCGTGCATCAGTTGTGTCGCCCGATCTGGCGCGCATGGATGCAGCAAGCCGTGCTCGAAGGCAAGCTCGATTTGCCCAACTACCGAACCAAAGCGCGCGAGTACCAAGCGGCCAAGTGGATCCCACAGGGCTGGCAATGGGTGGATCCCGAGAAAGAGTTCAAGGCCATGCAGTTGGCCATCCGCTCAGGGTTGATGAGCCGCTCAGAAGCTATTTCGTCCTACGGATACGACGCGGAATCCATCGACCGGGAGATTGCCGCAGACAACGCACGCGCCGACTCGCTGGGCTTGGTGCTCGACACCGACCCTCGCTTGGTCGCGCGCAACGGAGCTACCAACCAAGTGGCACCCACCTACCCACCAGATGTGCCTGATGCGCCGCTGGTGGACCAAGAAACCTAGACACGGTTTTTCATCTCTTAACTCAGAGGTCCTATGACAAATCTTCCGACGATGCCATATCTGGCTTCGCGGGTTTTTGGCACGCCTTTGCTCATTCATCCCCGCAAGCTTGAGGTCATCCTCTCGGTGGTGGGGTCACGAATGGGCATGGTCGTTCCAGAAACCTCAGCGCAGCAGTTAGCTCAATTTTCACCACCCGAGCGCGTGATGCGCACAGACCTTCAAGCGCCCAATATCGCGGTGATCAGTGTGCTTGGAACCCTGGTGCGACGCACGGGAGCCATGGACGCGGCATCGGGTTTGACGAGCTACGCCTCCATCAGCGCGCAAATCAATGCAGCGATCAACGATCCCAATGTGGATGCGGTGCTGCTTGATATTGACTCGCCTGGTGGTGAGGCGGGCGGGGCGTTCGATCTGGCCGATGAGATCGTGAGTGCGCGAAGCTCCAAACCGATCTGGGCTCTGGCCAATGATGATGCTTTCTCTGCAGCGTACGCAATTGCCTGCAGTGCTGAGCGCATCTATCTGACGCGCACAGGTGGTGTGGGCTCCATCGGCGTGATTGCACTGCACGTGGACCAGACGCAGCGCGATGCGCTCGATGGCTACCGATACACGGCCATCTACGCAGGTGACCGCAAAAACGACCTATCGCCGCACTTACCACTCTCCAACGAAGCGTCTACGGCGCTGCAAACGGAAGTGGATCGGCTCTACGAGATGTTTGTCTCGACGGTCGCAACCAACCGAGGTTTGGATGCGCAGGCCGTGCGAGACACACAAGCAAGACTCTTCTACGCGGGTGACGCCATTGAGGCTGGTTTTGCTGATGCCATTGGCACGGCAGACGACGCCTTGCGCGCGCTGGCGGTTGAAGTCCAACAACGCAAATCTGCCATCGCGCGATCGTTTGGATCGGGGCGCGAGATGGAAGTCTCACTTCCCGATCCAGTTCTTTCCAAGGAGAAATTGATGTCGCAAACATCGCCGCCTGCATCTACCGCTTCGACAGAAGCCGTTCCCGTCACTTCCACCGTTGTGGCTCCTGGGGATGCAAATCCCCAAGAGCCTCATCAGGCCCCTCATCAAGAGGTTGAGTTACCTGCTGGTGCTGGTGAACCAACCCAAGAAACCCTTGAAGTGGTTCAACCAGAAGTTGCCGCTGCATCTGCAGCGGCTGCCAGTCATGACATCCGTAAAGCCAGTGCCAACGTGCTGGCCGTGGCCGAGATGTGCTTGTTGGCTGGTAAGTCAGACATGACATTGTCTGCGCTGGAGCGTGGCTTGAGTGTGGAGCAAGTTCGCAATGAGCTGTTGGCCGCCAAAGCGTCCGATAGCCCCGAGATCAGCTCTCACATCTTGCCGCAAGCCGGTACCCAAACGACGACCAAGCCTGAGCAAAGCCCTGTGGTAATCGCTGCACAGCAGCGTGCCCAAAAACTCGCGGCCAATCGTCCTTCTTACAAATCCAACTAGGAGTTTTAAATGTCGGTTCTCACCAATGAGTTGACCTTGGGCGACTTGCTCAAGTATGAGGAAGAGTCCCTCTATTCCCGCGACCAAGTCACAGTCGCTGCAGGCCAGAACTTGCGCATCGGCACGGTCCTCGGACGCGTTGATGCCAACGGCAAGGTCAAAGCACTCGACCCCGCTGCCACCGATGGCACACAAATCGCCACGGCTGTTTTGTTGCAGTCCGTGGACGCCACTACAGGCGACAAGTCCAGTGGCATCGCTGCGACACGCCAAGCCATCGTCGCGCACCACGCCCTGGTGTGGCCCGTCGCCATCACCGCCGAAGAAAAAGCGACTGCCACTGCGCAGCTCGAAGTCGTCGGCATTCTCGTTCGTCAAGGAGCCTAAGCAATGAACAATCCTTTCCAGTCCCCCGCGTTCTCAATGACCGCACTGACCGCCGCGATCAACATCCTGCCCAATCAATTTGGCAAGATTGAACAGATCAACCTCATGCCTGCCAAGCCTGTGCGTTTTCGCCAGATTGCCATTGAAGAGCGTGATGGCGTGTTGAATCTCCTGCCCACATTGCCTGTGGGTGCCCCAGGTACCGTGGGCCAGCGTGGCCGTCGCAAGTTGCGTTCGTTCATGATTCCTCACATTCCACACGACGATGTGGTGTTACCTGAGGAAATCCAAGGTCTGCGCGCTTTTGGTTCTGAAACAGACACCGAGACAGTAGCCAATGTAATGACCGATCACTTGCAGTCCATGCGCAACAAGCATGCGATCACTTTGGAGCACTTACGCATGGGTGCTTTGAAGGGCGTGATCTTGGATGCGGATGGCTCCGTGCTGTACGACTTGTTTGAAGAATTCCAGATCACACCTGCCGTGTTCAATTTCGAACTCAGCAAGAAGGACACGGACGTCAAGAAAAAGTGCCTGGACCTGAAGCGCTACTTTGAGCTCAACCTCAAAGGCGAGTACATGACCAATGTGCGCGTGCTGGTGTCTTCGGACTTCTTTGATGCGCTCACCAGCCACCCCAATGTGATCCGTGCTTACCAGCTCACCCAAGAAAGCGCCATGTTGCGCACAGACCAACGCTCTGGTTTCACCTTTGCAGGTGTGACCTTTGAAGAGTACTTGGGCCAAGCCACTGACATGTCGGGCAATCTGCGCCGCTTCATTGAGCCCGGCGAAGGTCATGCGTTCCCTGAGGGCACTCTCGATACCTTTGCCACGTACTTCGCACCCGCCGACTTCAATGAAACGGTCAACACATTGGGCCAGCCGCTGTATGCCAAGCAAGAGCCGCGTGACTTCGGTCGCGGTACGGACTTGCACACGCAGAGCAACCCGTTGCCCATGTGCCATCGTCCGAGCTTGTTGGTCAAAGTCTTAGCCAGCTGAGGGGGTAGTTGATGAGTCGAGATCCTTTCGTTCAGCTCATCTCTCGGTTGTTTCTTCGCTTGGGGACCCCCGCTGTGTACATCACACAAGCGGGGGTCTCCCTCGATGTGCGAGTGATCGCCAAAGCGCCCGATGCAGTTCAAAACTTCGGTCAAACCCATCTGGTGGTTGATACCCAGCGTTTTGAGTTGATGGCATCCGAGGTCAAACAGCCAAGAGAAGGGGACCGATTGGTGTTGGGTGGGACGCGCTATGTCCTTCATGGGGAGCCGCTCATTGACCGTGAGCGGCTCGTCTGGACGGTGAGTGCGTCTATCTGGCCGGAGGATTGACCGTGTCTTCACGACTCGTTGCTGCGCTCAGTGGCAATCTGCAAAAACTCATGGCCGCTGAACTCAAAGCGGCCAGACATGCGGTGACCACAGGTGTGCGTGACGCCACCGAGGGCCTCAAAGGTGAGCTGCGCAGTCAGATCACTGGTGCAGGTCTTGGCGCGCGCCTTGCCAATACGTGGCGAGGTGAGGTGTATCCCAAGGGGCGTGAGAGTCTGGGCGCTGCAGGTTTGGTTTACAGCCGAGCGCCTGTGGTTGTGGCTGCCCATGACGAGGGAGCGTTGATTCGATCGAAGAACGGGTTTTGGCTCTCCATTCCATTGCCTGCGGCTGGCACGGGTCCACGCGGCAAACGCATCACACCGGGGCTTTGGGAGCGCATACGCGGCCAGAGACTTCGATTTGTCTACCGAGCGGGTAAGCCGTCACTCTTGGTGGCGGACAACCAACGTGCAAAAGCAGGCAAGCGGGGTGGTTTCACAAGCGCTTCTGCTTCGGCGCAGCAGTCGGGCAAGGGGCTGGTCAGTGTGCCGATTTTTTTGTTGGTGCCTCAGGCTCAGCTTAAGAAGAAGTTCGATATCAATTCAGCCGTTCAACGCTGGGAATCCCAGCTCATACAAAACGTTATCTCCAACTGGCCCGATGAATGAGGGCAGGAGTTGATTTACAGGAGCAGGCCATGGGCCTGTTTTTTATGTCCAAACGTGAAGAAGCCGTCGGGGCTTTGTTTCAGTTGTTGGGGCAGTTGCCCCTTGGTGGCAATGTCCCTAAGCGCAACAGTGCGCTGCCCGAGCGCATGACAGAGCACGCCATGGTGGTGCTGCGTGATGGCGACATGAATGAAGTCGAGGTGATGCTCTCGCCACTGACCTATCAGTGGGAGCACTCAGCCAATCTGGAGGTGTACGTGAGTCACCCCGATGGCGCGGAGCGAGACGCACGCATGGATGCGTTGCTCAAGCAGTTTTCTGCACTTGTCAGGGCAGACCGAACTTTGGGCGGCGTTGTGGAGTTCATCGAAATTCATCCCCCGAAGTTCGAAGACGTCGCACCCGATGGTGCGGTGGGCATCAAGGCCTGCACCTTGGATGTGGTGATGCATTACGCAAGCAGCGATCCGCTGGCTTGAATCTTTTTGAAACTGGAGAATAACTATGGCCCGTGCCTATGGCGCAAATGCCAGCTTGCTGGCTGCATTCGAACCTTCCTACGGAACGCACCCCAGTGGCACGACCGAGTACTGGAAGCTCCCCTTTGTGTCCACCTCATTGGGGTCTGAACAAGGCCTTATTGCCAATGACCTGATTGGACTAGGACGAGACCCTAGCGCACCCATTCGCGATGTCATCAAGGTCGAGGGCGACATGGTGGTCCCGATCGACTTGCGCAATTTTGGCTTGTGGCTCAAGGCGTTGCTGGGAGCTCCTGTTTCTACAGGCGATGTGGATTATCAGCACACCTTTGGGTCGGGGCAGCCTGTCTTGCCAAGTCTTGCGCTTGAGACGGGCTTGCCTGATATCCCGGCGTACTTTGAGTCGTCGGGCGTGATGGTCAACTCCGTTCAGGTCAAGTTCGCGCGCTCAGGTGCAGCGGATGCGACTCTGGGTTTGATCGCGCAAGGGGAAGTCAAGCAACTGGTGACAGTGGATGCAACGCCGCAAGCCTTAGGCATCACGCGGTTTAACCAGTTCCAAGGTTCGATCAAAAAGAATGGACAGGCGCTTGGCAACGTGGTCGCGGCGCAGCTCACCTATTCAAACAACCTAGCCCGCATAGAAACCATTCGTTCTGACGGAAAAATCGAAGGGGCTGATCCAACGGTCGCCAGTTTGACCGGAAACCTTGAGGTTCGGTTTGCGGATACAGACCTCATCGATGCGGCGACCAACAACGCGCCGCTTGAGTTGACGTTCAGCTACGTCATTGATGCCACGAAGAGTTTGACCTTCATCGCGCATGAGGTGTACCTGCCTAAGCCCAAGCTCTCCATCTCTGGGCCTGGTGGCATTCAGGCCACCTTCAACTGGCAAGCTGCCAAGAACACCGCAGCAGGTCGGATGTTCACGGTCATTCTTCACAACGACGTGGCTAGCTATTGAGCCACTCCAAGAGATTCATTCCCATGCTCAAACTCAACTTAAAACGTGAGCCGTATTGGCTCGACTTGAACCATGGCGTGCGCGTCAAGGTCAAACCCGCCACTACGGCGCTGGTCATGGCTGCGCGCCATGCGGCATCTGTCATCGATGGCAAAGACCATGCAGCAGCGGGGCAACGCACCGCGACGTTGATCACCGAACTTGCCAAGTTAGCAGTGCTCGCTTGGGAAGGTGTGGGTGATGAAAAGGGTAAGGCCACACCTGTGACCTCAGAGGGCATTGAAGCCTTGATGGAGCTGTGGCCTGTGGCCGATGCATTTGAACGTGAGTATCTGGCAGCGCTTTATTTGCTGGATGCAGAAAAAAACGTCTGAAGGCTCGCACCGAATGGCACTTCGGTGGCGGGCCCATGTACTGCAAAGCGTGCCCGACAACCTGCCCTGAGTGTCCGTACCGATTGAATGCGCCTCAGACCGAAGAAGGCTGGCAGGCGCTGTCGGTACTTGAAGTCTGTGCGGCTCAGCTTCGCATGGCTCAAAACACAGTCATTGGATTGGACTTCAACGCATGGAGGCATGCCAGTGAGGTTTTGGATGCTGATGTCAGTGCTATGTCGCAGCTTTTCCCAGCGATTGAAGCTGGTATCACGGCAGCCATGAATTCTTCAAGCAACGTATCAACAGCAGGTAACTGACATGGCTGAACGCAATCTCGCAATTCGACTCTCGGTGGTGGATGGCGGCAAGGTCAAGGCTGAGTTGTCTGATGTGGGCGAAGCCGGGGAGAAATCCCTCAAGCGTATTGAATCAGCTTCCCACCCCGCATCGTCGGGTTTACAGATCGTCTCCAAAGCTGCCAACGATGCATTCGCCCAAATGGAGGATGCAACGTCGCGTCTTGGCATGCTCGGTACCGTGCTGGGCAAACTCGGGCCCGCAGGTTTGATCGCTGGAGCATCCATCGCAGCCGCAGGCTACGGTATGCACCAGTTGATCGTGCCCGTGGCTGAGGTGGGCGAAGAACTTAACAAGTTGTCTCAAAAAACGGCTGTGTCCGTGGAGGCTTTGTCTGCGCTGCTATATGCGTCCGAGTTGTCGGACGTGAGCACGGAGAGTTTGACCAAGGCCTTGAAGTTCTTGTCGACCGCCATGTTTGACGCGAAAGTCAAAGGCGGCGAGGGCAGCGCAGCGTTACGCGCGTTTGGCATCTCTGCTGTGGATGCGCATAACCAGATTCGCCCGACTGAAGAAGTCTTGCTTGATCTGGCTGACAAGTTCTCTGCCATGCCTGACAGCGCCGAAAAGGCAGCATTGGCTGTGAAGCTTTTTGGCAAGAATGGTTTGGACATGATCCCGATGCTCAACCAAGGGCGTGAGGGCATTACGGCCATGATGGAAGAGGCCAAGCGCTTAGGTTTGGTGATGTCGGCAGATGCAGCCCGTGCATCAGAAGAGTTCAACGACAACCTCAAGCGACTGCACGCGGTCAACGAAGGTGTGCAGCGCCAAATTGGTTCAGCCTTCATTCCAATCTTGGCTGACCTGACTGAGCATCTCTTCATTGCTAAGACGGAGACTGGCGGTTTTAGCAGTGAGCTCATTGCTATCAGCAACAACCGCCAGCAAGTCCTCAACTACCTTGAAGACGTTGCCAAGGGGCTGGGCTTCATCGCCGAATCGGCAGTGCTGGCCAAGCGGGTGATCTCTCAGCCATTCGACAGTTTGTCGGTTGTGAGCAAGGACGTAGAGACTTGGATGAAGAGCGACATGCTGCGTTCGATGAAGTCCATGGGCTACAACGAACAGCAGATTGATGCAGAGATTGCCAAGCTGCAAAGCGCCCGTGACAAGTTTGTCGAATCTGCCAATGACCGGCTGGCACGTATCAATGAGAACCCGGGCTATGTGAACTCCATTGAGAAGTTCTTCGACGAGCAACGTAGAACCGTTCGGGTGATGGGACAGAAGTTTGTCCTTGATACAGCTGAGCAAGCTGCACAGGTCCAAAAGATCTATGACGAGTTCTTGCCAAAGATGCCCAGAAAGGCCCCCACGGGGATGGACCTCTCGGGTTTCGATAAGAACAACGAGGGCTTGCAATTCTTAAAGCAACTCGAGCAACGCTCACTGCGTGTGACGGGGGGTGAAGCCGCTGAGCTCAGAGCCAAAGCGCTGGACTTGGAGAAGAAGGGCTATGCGGGTGTTCGGGCTGAGGCCGAGAAGTACATCCAGGTCATTGAGGCCATGGAGAAACAAAAGGTCTCGGACAAGAAGTTCGATGAGTACGAGAAAGAGCTCCAAAAGGTCTATCAGATCACCGAAGGCTACATCGGCAACAACCGACTCAAACAAGAGGAGCTGGTACTCAAGCGTCAGATGCTTGATGTGGGTGAGGTCGAACGCGCGGGCATGCAAGTGCGCTTCGATTTGGAGAAAGCGGCCTACGCTGCGCGTAAGCAAGCGGATCAAATCACTGATCCGGGGCTTAAGGCCGAAGCCATCGAACTCATCAACCACGCGCTTTCTCGCCAGTTACCTGTGATTGTGGATTTGGCCCGTGCCAATGCGGAGTACCAACGCAGCTTTGATTACGGCATGCGCTCATCTGTTCGCAGCTATGTGGAAGATTCCACCAACGCTGCCAAGCAAGCTGAGCGGGCGGTGACTTCTGCTTTCAAGGGCATGGAGGATGCGCTGGTTCAGTTCGTGACCACGGGCAAGCTCGACTTCAGTAGCTTGGCCAACTCCATCATTGCTGACTTGGTGCGCATTCAGATCCAGCGCATGGTCACTTTGCCATTGGCTGGCTGGTTGGGAGGTTTTGGTTCAACACCTACGCCTGCACCCGGCGGCAGCATCGTTCCAATCGGGGCGACTGACCTAGTGAATCCCTTGGTCGCAGTGGCGCACACGGGTGGCTTGATTGGTTCGGACAGTTTGGCTTCTCGGTCTGTTGGGCTTCACAACTTCGCAGGTGCCACCCGCTATCACACAGGTGGTTTGGTCGATGGTGAGGTGCCCATCATTGCCCAGCCTGGCGAGGCTGTGTTCACGCCGGGGCAGATGCGCGCGCTGGGTGGGGCTCTCAATACCAAAAACCAACCCCAAGTGCGTGTTGCTGTGAACGTGATCAACAACGCTTCGGGCGTTGATGCACGAGTGCAGTCCTCACAACAAGCGGATGGTTCCATGCGTCTAGACATCATCGTTGAGCAAATTGAAGCCCGCATGTCCCGATCGATTGGTCAGGGCACGGGTATCGCGCCAACGCTTGAGCGTCGCTATGGCCTCAACCCTGCCGCAGGAGCAATGCGATGACCAGTAGTTATCCACAGTTCCCGGTGGAGAGGATCCCACTTCCTTCGGTGGATGGTTACACCATTTCACCCGGTGAGGCTGTCATTCGTACGGATATGGAATCGGGCGCAGCTAGATCGCGGCGACGGTTTAGTCAAACACCTGCGCGGGTGAGTGTTCGCTGGAACCTGCGGCCCCTGATCTATGCAATTTTTGAATCTTGGTTCAAGCACGAAATCCTTGATGGCGCTGAGTGGTTCGAGTTGCCATTGCTTGCGGGCATTGGCATGGCCACGACACAAGCGCGTTTTACGAAGGCCTATCAAGCCAAGCTGGTGCGGCGCAACCAATGGGAAGTCAGCGGTGAGCTGGAGATCCGAAATCGTCCTGTCCTGACCCGTGACGCGCTTGGAGTTCTTGTGAACTCTGACTTTGAAGCCTTGGAGCTTTCTATCGACTCGCTCGAATACCTCGTCCAACACCAACTGCCCTCAGAACCCTGGTAACTCAGGTCTGGGGGCTTTCTTTTGAGCCCCCATGAACCTGCAAGAACGCTTAGAAGCCACAGTCAACAAGGCCGAGGTCGATGTGTCTTTGTTACACCAAGTGGTGCACGGAGACAGCCAGACGGATGTTGTCACCGAGGGTGGTCTTGTCAAAACGGTGGCCAAGGCCATCCATCAGGTTGAACTTGATTTGGTGGCGTCCCGCACAGAGCTCACAGCTCAGGTGGGGGAGGCCACAAGGCAAGCTGGCATTTCCACGAGCAGTGCCAATCTCTCTACTTCCAAAGCAGCGGACGCGGCAGCAACGCTGACAGAGGTCAAGGCTAGGGCAGATGCGGCAACCAGTGCCGTGGTGATTCCCACCAAGACGTGGGTGGGAAACGGGACTCAGACAGACTTCGCGCTTGACTATGCGGTGGGTCATCCCGGTGCATTGCAAGTCACTGTGGCCAGTGTGTTGCAAACACCCGTGGATGCCTATTCGCTTTTTGATTCCAGAACGCTGAGGTTTGTGACAGCCCCCTTGAATGGGGTGAGCATCACCGCGCGGATGCTGGATAAAGAGAGCCAGACCGGTGCCGCCGCAGCTATGGATTGGGCGACCAAGACCACGGGGCCTGTGCAGGGCTCTGAGTATTCGGCGAAATACCAAGCGCAGGCAGCGGCCAGCAGTGCAAGCGCATCTAGTGCTTCAGCTTCTGCGGCTGCAACGAGTGCTTCAGCCTCTGCAACTTCCGCCTCCACATCTAGTACCAAAGCCAGTGACGCGGCTACGTCTGCGGGCAATGCAGCAGCTTTAGCTGCAACTGCAACGACACAAGCCAGTGCGGCTACTGGTTCTGCCAATAGTGCGGCTACATCAGCCACTGCTGCTGCCAGCTCCGCGACCACTGCAGCGTTTAAAGCCACCGATGCATCTAGCAGTGCATCGAATGCTTCGAGTTCAGCGAGTGCAGCTGCGACGAGTGCCAATACCGCGCAAGACTGGGCGACCAAAACAAGTGCGCCTGTCAGTGGCACTGATTACTCGGCCAAGTACTACGCCCAGTCCATCACGGCATCTGCGGCAACTGCCAGTCAAAAAGCGAGTGATGCGGCGACGAGTGCCACGGCTGCGGCAGGCTCGGCCACTACTTCTACGACCAAAGCCTCAGAGAGTGCTGCTTCCGCTGGTAGTGCGGCATCGTCAGCGACAACGGCAACGACGCAGGCCACTGCGGCGGCGACATCTGCCACCAACGCAGCATCTTCTGCAAGTGCTGCCTCAGGTTCTGCAAGTACTGCCAGTACCAAAGCAAGTGAAGCGTCTGCAAGTGCCACGGCTGCTGCAAGCTCTGCAACCAATGCAGGTTCTAGTGCAACGAGCGCTGCTGCATCCGCGAGTGCGGCAACAGGTTCTGCGACGATGGCAACGACCAAGGCCTCGGAGGCTTTGGCCAGTGCAAATGCTTCGGCATCCTCTGCGAGTGCTGCTTCAACCAGCGCAACAAGTGCAGCGAGTTCTCTGTCTTCCGCTCAAACGCAAGCCACCAAAGCAGCGGATTGGGCGGAGAAGACAGCGACCACGGTTGACGGAACGGGTTACTCAGCCAAGTACTGGGCAGCGCAAGCGGCAGGTTCTGCCGCAGCGGTGACCACCAACACCATCATTCCTGCTGAGACTTTCACGGGCAATGGTGTGGCGACGGACTTCGCGATCACTCGCGGAGTTTCTTATCCCGGTGCTTTGTTGGTCACGGTCGCGGGAGTGCAACAAGCACCAGTGGATGCGTACACCACGCCCACAACGACCACGCTTCGATTCAGCTCAGCGCCGGGCAATGGTGTTCTCATCAGTGTTCGGTATTTGGATAAAGAAGCTCAGTCGGGTGCCGCTGCTGCACAAGAGTGGGCAACGAAGACGACTGGCACGGTCTCAGGCTCGACGGAGTACTCAGCGAAATACCACGCAGGCGCAGCCGCTGCGAGTAGTGCTGTGGCAACCCAAAAGGCATCGGATGCTTCTGGGTCTGCGACTTCTGCTGCAGCCTCAGCCACGACGGCCACGACCAAGGCATCTGACGCTTCTGCTTCTGCCACTGCGGCTGCGAGCTCGGCGACAACAGCCACTACCAAAGCAGTTGAAGCAGCGGCGTCGGCAACGAGTGCCGCCTCGTCTGCGTCTGCTGCTGCGACTTCCGCAACCGCATCAGCTGCCTCTGCTGCAACGGCGACGACCAAAGCTTCTGATGCAGCAACGTCTGCGGCGACAGCCATAACTAAGGCAACAGAGGCCAGTAGCTCCGCAACTGGTGCTGCAAGTTCAGCAAGTGCAGCGAGTACGTCTGCTTCTCAGGCATCGACCTCGGCCACCAATGCTGCAACAAGTGCCACTGCTTCTTCCACCTCGGCAACCAATGCCCAGACCTATGCCACGCAGGCACAAGCTGCGGCAGCCAGTGCGCAAGGTTCGAGCGTTGCGCCGCAGGTGTTCACTGGAAACGGCAGTGCCACTGACTTTTCCCTCACCACGGCAGCGGCGAGTGTGACCAAGCTCATGGTGACCGTGGCCAATGTCATTCAAGACTCGTTGGACGCGTATGTGTTGGTCAATAGCGGTGCCACCTTGAGATTCACCTCTGCGCCCTTAAACGGGGTACGCATTGTTGTTCGTTATCTGTAGCGCATTCATTTGAAAGGAGGCCTGTGTGCCTATTACCCAAATTCCACCCGAGGGCCTGAAAGACTCGGGTGTATCTGCAGGAACCTATGGGTCTGCTTCGCAAATTCCCGTGGTGACGGTCAACAGCAAAGGCCAAGTGACCTCAGCAGGAACAGCAGCGCTGGACTTGTCGACCAAGATCAACAAGGCAGGCGACACGATGACAGGAACGTTGTCTGTTCCGCGTCTACAAGTCGCCTCCACGGCGAACTACATCGACATGGTCGATACGGACTGGGGCACGCGTTCGTTTCATCACAACCAGGGGCTCATGGGATTTTTGAAATCCGATGGCAACTGGGACATGTACATGAACAACGGTGGCCAGATGTGGACGGCTAACTACGGCTGGTTGCATGACTGCTTTTTCAGCAACGTGAGCAACTGCGTTCGCGTGAATAACAACCCATCTTCTGGTTGGCAAGGTGCCCCCAATTGCCAAATCACTGATAACTGTTACAACTGCGGGGATCAAGCTCCGTACAACTACTACAACTTGATCACCTTGTTTGATAACGGTGGCAACTTGCGGCTCGGCGCCTATGGGACTCGGTACAACTGCAATTGCGATTGCAATTGCTGCTAAGAGGTGAAAACATGAAACTTCACCTGACAACAAAAAACACACCCTTTGCGCTGGATGTCACCTTAGATGGTTCAGTGCTCTCGTTTCGAATTCGAAATGTCATGCAGCGAGAGTTTGTGGGTGATCCAACACAAGACCATGACAGCGGTGGCAAGTTCTTTGATGAATCACTGATCACCGAGTGGCGGGGAGATTGGGGTATTTTTGATGAAGGCGCCTACCAGCGCTCTCTGGACTTGGAAAAGCTCAAATCACATGCTGAGTTTGGCGACCATGCTTCTTTCATGTTGTACGCCCCCAAGGGCTGGGCATCAGAGGGTGCGCGTGAAAGTCTCTTTGATCACACGCCCAATCTGTATGTCGCTACCTTGGCGAGCAAGATGGATGCGCAGGCTTATCACGCCACAGTTGTTCAGGCTCACCCAATTGGCCACATCTTGGTGCCATTCAAAACATCGGAATTCACAGACTGGCTGCTTGGTTTCAATGTGTTCGATCCTGCGCTCGTCAAAACAGAAGGGGACTTGGATACCGAGCCTTGTGTGACATTGGCTTTGGCACGCATGGAGTCTTTACCTGTGGTTCGGTTCACACCCAGTGTTGAATCGGGTGAGGGGCTGATTGTCAATTTCAGACTGGAAGAGTCAGATGGCCAGCCCATTACCCATCACGAAGCGGAGATCTATTTGGATTCAACCGCTGGTTTCTTGCGCGACCGTCGCGTGATGACTGTTGAAGGGGCGGGTAGCACTGTTTTCAAAACAGATGGTCTGAGCTCTGGCGCCGAAGTCAAGATCAAAGTCGGCTTCAAGTACTTCAGTGGTACGGATGACTTGGTTGTGAGCGTCCCATGATCCTTGACCTTTTCCCTATTAAAACAGGGATCTGGTCACTTGGAATGGATGCGGCGTTTGATCAGGGGCTCTATGAAGAGCTCTTGCAATTGAACGCGAGCATGCAAACAGGCGATCAGATCTGGGAACGCAAGGACCACAACATCTTTGACGGACATTCACCGCGCTGCCAGACGTTGCAGACGGTAGTTTTGTCCAAGGTGCAGGAACTGCTTGGCCCAAGCGGGCGATTGATTCATGTGCAAGGGCGAGAGGTTGTTCGTTCTAGCGGCGTCGAAATCATGCCGCACAACGACGAAGACGAATGTGATGTGCAGGCCATCTACTTTCCGTTCGGCCCCGAGCTTGACGCGTCGCTTGGCTTGATGCCGCAGATCAATCAGTTCGCACCCAATGGCTTCGCCATTTGTAACCCCGCCTGGCGCTCGTCCGGGTTTGCTGGGTTGCTCATGCCTTGGGAGTCTCCATCCAAGTTCTGGATCAAACCTCATCGCGGTCTGTTGATCGCCTTTGATGCCAGAGCGATTCATTTTCAGAAACCCTACTTTGGGGAGCAACCGTTCATGAACATTCTTTTCAATATCAAAGTGGAGCGCGCCCATGGCTGAGTTCCGCATCTATGTGATCAAGCCAGACGGCACAGAAGACTCGCTGGTCTACAACAACCAAACTTCTAGCCTTGCTTGGAGCAATGGCCAGTCGGTCGTTCCAGTCAAAGAACGCGTTTGGCGTGATGCGACGGTGGTTACCAAAGATCAACCCGGTCGCAAGGGCAATGTGCGAGTGCTCAAGATCAGTCTTGGGCTGCTTTGCAATTACGCCTGCACATACTGCTCACAACGGTTTGTGCACCATGCCGATCAAACGAATCCAGAAGACGTTGGTGCTTTTCTAAACTCATTGACCGATGCGCTGATTGAACCTCCAGAACGCATTGAGTTTTGGGGAGGCGAACCACTGGTTTACTGGAAGACCTTGAAGCCATTGGCTGAGCGGTTGAGGGCGATGTACCCCAAGGCTCAGTTCAGCATGATTACGAATGGCAGTTTGTTGGACGCGGACAAGAACGCATGGATTGACCGTTTGGGATTCTCTGTGGGTTTGTCGCACGATGGTCCTGGTTATCACGCGCGCGGTGCAGATCCTTTGGATGATCCACAAAAGGGAGCTGCCATCTTTGATTTGTACGCACGTTTGAAGCCTGAGGGGCGGATCAGCATCAACGCCATGATTCATGCAAACAATCCAAGTCGCGCGCATGTGCAGGCTTGGTTACGCGAACGCTTTGGTGAGGATGTCGTCATTGGCGAGGGCGCATTCATTGACCCGTATGACGAGGGTGGATTGGCTTCCACGTTTCAGACTTCAGGGGAGCGCGTCACTTTCAGTGCCTATGCATTCAGGGAGTTGCGTGCTGGTGCGGTGACCAGTTTTGACATCGGTCGCAAGAAGATCATGGACTTTGTGGAGTCTGTGGCCCAAGGTCGTCCTGCCAGTACGTTGGGCCAAAAGTGCGGCATGGACCGTACCGACAACCTCGCTGTTGATCTGAACGGCAATGTGTTGACTTGCCAGAACGTGAGTGCAGCCGCTGTCGCTCCAAACGGCGAGTCACACAAGATTGGGCACATCTCTCAGCTTCAAGCAGTCAAGATGCGCAGCGCCACGCATTGGAGCAAGCGAGATGGTTGTTCAAACTGTCCTGTGCTTCAGTTGTGCAAAGGCTCCTGCATGTTCTTGGACGGCCCCTTGTGGACGGCAGGGTGCGATGCCTCCTATGCCGACAACGTGCCGTTCTTAGCCGCTGGCATTGAGTTCCTCACTGGCTCCTTCCCGTTCTACATCGAGGGCGATTTCCCGCAGGAGCGGCGAGATATCTTCGGATTGGTCAGTGAGCACTCCGAAGCGAAAGAGCATCGTGTCATCCCCATCAAGGTAGAGCATGCCTGATGTGACATTGAGTGATGCGTTGAGAGAGGCGTACGCGAGTTCGCCTTCAGATGTGGTGATCCTGCATACCTTGGAGCTGCGCCACACTGACTTTAAAAATGAGTCGGGTGTGACAACAGCTATCCGGGTGGTGCGAGATCAGCAAGACCTCTTTGCTCGCCTCGAAGCCTCGGCACCGTTGAACCCCAGCCAAACGGTGAGGTTCGTGGCCATGGGGTTCGATTTGGATTTGCCGCCAGTGGACATCGCACCTGTTCCTGAGGTCGTGCTGACCTTGGACAACGTTTCACGCGAAATCGTCAAACACCTTGATGCTGCGTCGGAGTCAGAAACTTCCATCGAAGTCACTTATCGCCCGTACTTGTCAAACGATGTGGAGGGGCCGCAGATGGACCCTCCCATCACGCTGGTACTAACCGAGGTGGAGGCGGATGTGATGCGAGTGACCGCAAGGGCGCGAATGGTCGATATCGGTAATAAGGCGTTTCCGAGTCGGTTGTACACCTCCACAGAGTTTCCGGGTCTTGCCCGGTGATGGGTAAGTAATGAAACTAACAGACGACTACTGGGCGCACCGCTACATAGGTCGCCCATGGATAGCAGGTGCGCGAGGCCCCGAGTCATTTGACTGCTGGGGCCTTTTTTTATGGGTGCAGTGGCATCACTTCGGACGTGAGCTTCCGCTCATCCCCGTGGATGCGCTGGATCTGCGAGTGGTGCTCAAGACGTTCAAAGAACACCCTGAGCGAAAACGCTGGCAGCGCGTGCCAACGCCAAAACATGGGGACGCCGTGCTGATGCGTCAATCCAAATATCCAGCGCATGTCGGTGTTTGGCTAGACATTGATGGTGGAGGCGTGTTGCATTGCGCGCAAGGTGCGGGTGTGGTGTTTCAGGACTTGTGGGCGCTTGACCGTCATGGTTGGCGTGTCGAGGGGTTTTATGCATTTCGAGGTGAGCCATGCCAAGCAGCAATGACGGTGTCGTAGTTTGGCTTCGAAACCCATTCGATCCCCATGAGCGTGATGTCCATCACGTTCAGGGCAATCCAACCATCAGCCAATGGATGAACCAAGAGCAGATCGTTTTTGAGCAACCAACGCTGGTGCTCAAGAACGGTAAGCCTGTGCTGATGGCTGAACGCTGCCTGACCCTCATCGAGGCTGGAGATGTCATTGCATTGGTGTCGCTGCCGCAAGGCGGTGGAGGCGGGGGTAAGAACCCGTTGCAGACTGTTCTGATGATTGCCGTTTTGGTCGTGGCCAACGCCTATGGCGCTCAGCTGGCCGCATCGTTTGGATATTCCGGGGCGGTAGCGACTTCGGTGGCATCGGCCGCAATCGCTGTGACGGGTTCGATCATCGTGAATGCCTTGGTCCCGCTACCCAATCAGAGTCTGCCCAATGCGACAGCTAGTTCCTCTTCGCCAAGTCCAACTTACTCACTGCAGGCGCGTGGCAACTACGGACGGCTGTCCCAGCCAATTCCTGTTGTGTATGGGCAGCATCTGATCTATCCGGATTTGGCAGCGATGCCCTATACGGAGTATGTCGACAACGAGGAGTACCTGCACCAACTCCATGTGATCGGCATTGGGCACTTCCAGTTTGAGGAGCTGTCGATTGATGACAGTCCCATTTCTTCGTTTGAAGAAGTGCAGGCCCAAGTCATTGACCCGGGTGGTCAAAACACCTTGTTCAACAACGATGTGGTGACAGCGGCTGAGGTGACGGGGCAGGAGTTGATTGCCGTCGCTGATACGGGCGGCAGCATCATTGGACCCTTTGCACTCAACCCTGCGGGGACTCAAGTCAATCAGATTGGCATTGACGTTGTGATGATGCGTGGCTTGTACTACGCGACTGATGGTGGAACGCTGGATAGTCGAACCGTTCAATGGCGGGTTGAGGCAAGAACCATCAATGACGATGGGGATGCCACCTCCGGATGGCTTCACCTTGCCGATGAGTCCTACTCGGCAGCTACCAATACAGCTCAACGTAGAACCTACAAATACGGAGTGGGTGCCGGGCGCTACGAGGTGCGCGTTCAAAGGCTAGACACCAAAGACGTCAGTACTCGTGCGGGGCATGAGCTTCGCTGGGGACAGGCCAAGGGCTATCTGGTCAATCCAACTTTTCCGCCGGATTTGACCTTGCTGGCTTTGCGCATGCGTGCAACGGACAACTTGTCGCAGCGGTCATCTCGTTTGGTGAACTGCTTGGTCACACGAAAGCTCCCTGTTTGGTCAAAGACCACAGGGTGGAGTTCACCACAAGCTACTAGCTCGATTGCTTGGGCATTTGCCGATGCAACGCGCTCGAGCTACGGGGCAGGGTTGCCTGATGCAAAGATTGACTTGAATGCACTAGCTCGACTGGACGGCGTGTGGTCTGCACGTGGGGATACGTTCAATGGCGTGTTTGACCAGAACCTAACGGTTTGGGACGCCATGGGGCAGATTGCCAGAGCTGGGCGTGCGGTGCCGTTCCTTCAAGGCGGCATCGTGCGCATTGTTCGAGATGAGCCCAAGACCATCCCTGTGGCCTTGTTCTCCACCCGAAACATCGTGCGCAGCAGTTTGAAGATTCAGTACGTGATGCCAGGTGATGCGACAGCGGATGCGGTCACAGTTGAATACTTCAACCCCAAGAGCTGGAAGCCTGATGAGGTCACGGTGGCCCTTGCGGGTTCGGCCCTCTCTAAGCCTGCTCGCTTGAAGCTCTTTGGTTGCACTGACAAGTTCCAAGCGATGCGTGAGGGAAAGTACATCGCGGCGGCCAATCGATACCGCAGACGAATCATCACTTTTAGGACGGAGCTGGAAGGGCTCATCCCGACCTATGGTGACTTGGTGGCCATCAGCCATGACATGCCTAGCTGGGGCGTCAGTGGTGAGGCCTTGTCTTGGGATGGTGCATCAAAAGTCTTGGTTTGTTCTGAACGCTTGCCTTGGCAGACAGGGGCGAATCACTACATCGCTTTGAGACGCGTAGATGGTTCTGTGACTGACCCGATAGGTGTGACGATCGGAGCGACAGAGCGACATGCAGTGCTGCAGCAAGTGCCGAGCATTGCAATCCAAACGGGTGGAGGTGAGGAGCGAACGCACTTTGCATTTGGGGTAGGGCAGACCTGGGCCCAGATGGCGCGCGTGATGAGCGTCAAGCCTCGAGCTGACTTGGTGGAGGTGACCTGCGTTGCAGAAAGCGCTGCTGTCCATAATGCTGATCAAACATAAACGAACGAGTTGTTCACAACCCGCCTTGAAGTGATTCAGGCGGGTATTTTTTTGGGAGTTATGAAATGCCAGAACCTACGAGCAGCGGAGTGGCAGGAGCCGCCGCTGCATACAAAGCCTTTGGTGGAACGGCTGCTGCCGCCGCCAGTGGCGCAACGCTTGCTGCTGTCGTGGTCATGCTCATGACGCCTCCCCGTGACAAGCGTGAGTGGACAGTGGGGTTGATCAGTACGGTGGTCTCAAGCATTGGAGGTGGTGCGACCACGATCGAGTATTTCCAGCTTCACCACTGGGCGTTCTCGACGGTTGGCTTGTGCGCCATGGGCGGTTTGATCTTTGCCTGCGGCTTGCCCGGTTGGGCATTGGTGCGGTGGATTTTTAACTTCATAGAGGAGAGGCGTGATGCCTCTATTGATGAGGTTGCCAAAGATGTGAGGGAGATGCTGTGAAGCCACAAGAATTCATTGCATTCATTGGGCCTGCCGCACGGGCGTGCCACAAGTCCACGGGCGTTCCAGCCAGCATCACGGTGAGCCAGGCGGCACTTGAGTCTGGTTGGGGTGAATCAGGGCTTACCAAGACGGCCAAGAACCTGTTCGGTATTAAGGCAGACAGTTTGTGGCGCGGTGAAACCGTGACGCTTGACACCAAGGAGTTCATCCGAGGGCAGTGGGTCGTCGTGCCCGCTAAGTGGCGTAAGTACCCGACATGGCAGGCTAGTGTGGATGACCATGCTGCATTCTTGAAACGCAACCCTCGCTACAAAGACTGCTTCTTGTGTGTCTCGGCGCAGACCTTTGCGCGCGCGCTCCTTAAAGCAGGCTATGCCACGGACCCTGACTATGCCGACAAGCTCATTCGTTTGATTGGTACCTACAGCCTGGCTTCACTTGACGGGGAGGGCGTATGAGCTTGATTCGTGCGTTCCTCGAATTGAATAAATCCTTGTTTCTCAAGGGACTGCTGCTTCTCATGGCGTTTTTACTAGGCCTGCAGATGGGGCAATCCCGTCTGCAGCGCCGGTGGGATGCTGAGAAGCAGAACGTGCAAATCGCACAAGCAAAGCAAGAGCAACACGCTACCGATGTAGCTCAAGTTCAAAACCAAATATCGAAGGAGATCTCTGATGACTATCGCAAGAAGTCGAACCTATTGGCTAGTCGTGGCTTTGTTCTTGGGCCTGAGCGGGTGCTCGACCAGTCCGAACTCAGTTCAGACGGTTTGCCCGCCGTTTCCACAAATTCCGAAGGAGTTGCTGATGGCTCCACCGACATTGCACCTTCTCCCTTCAGAGATGAGATAGCGGATTTAGGTTGTGTGCAACTTCGCCAAGATGCAACTCAAACAACGCTTATGCTGATTGAAATCCAGCGTTGGTATCGGCGTGCATATGGATTCGAGAGGTAAAGTTGTGTGCGTTATTCAAAACAAAGCAGCCTTTTTGTGACTGCTGCATATTTATCTTAGGTTGCCGCGCTACGATACTTGGCATATTGAAATCATTTGGGGCGGTTCATGGCTAAGCTTTGTCATCTGGCAATCCAAAACTTTCGCTCGATACAAAAAATGTCATGGGCACCGTCCGATGGCATTAACTGCTTGATCGGGCCGGGCGACAGTGGAAAATCGACCATCCTTGATGCGATAGACCTGTGCCTAGGTGCGCGTCGCAGCGTTGCTTTCGGTGACACGGACTTCCACAATCTAGACGTTACTCAGCCTATCGTCATACTGGCTACTCTTGATGATTTACCTGACCAGCTATTGAATCTTGATGTCTATGGCGACTTCTTGCGGGGCTTCGATCCGGAAACGGGGCGGGTAGAGGATGAGCCAAGATTCGGCATTTCGACTGTTCTGACCCTTCGCCTTACTGTGGCGGCAGACCTTGAACCTGTGTGGACTCTCTATTCGGATCGCGCGCAACGTGATGGGCTAGAGCGTAGCCTTGCGTGGAAAGATCGTGCGTTACTTGCTCCAGCACGCATTGGAAGTTTCGCGAACAGTAACTTGTCTTGGTCGCGTAATTCGGTACTTAATCGTCTGACGGAAGACCGAGCAGAATTAGGATCGCAGCTTGCTGCTGCTGGTCGACTGGCTCGTGCTAGCTTTGGCGACAAGGCTGATGCTCAGCTTACTGATGCCCTGACTACTGTGACAGTTGTGGCTAATAGCTTGGGTGTTCCTGTGGGAGCATCTGCGCGCGCATTACTTGACGCGCACTCGATATCGATTGGAGATGGCGCCATATCGCTGCATAACGAAGCTGGGATTCCCCTGCGCTCCCTTGGGACCGGATCATCAAGGTTGCTTGTCGCGGGTCTTCAGCGAGAGGCTACCGCGTCGGCCTCGATCGCGCTTATCGATGAAGTTGAGTATGGACTTGAGCCTCATCGCCTTGCGAGGTTGCTAGATTCGCTTGGTGCAAAAGACGATGGCGAGTTGCTGCAGACGTTTATGACAAGTCATTCTCCTGTCGCCTTACGAGAGTTGACCGCAGATCAAGTGTTCGTCGTACGTACACAGCTTGATCGGCACCGAGTACGTCGCGTCGGGGCGGTAGACGATATTCAAGGAATGCTGCGCAAGAATGCTGAAGCTTTTTTGGCTAAGTCTATTGTTGTGTGTGAGGGCGCATCTGAAGTTGGATTTGGGCGAGGTCTGGATCAGTACTGGAGCAATAAGGGGCATACCTCGTTTTTTGCGCTTGGGGGGGCCTATGTGGATAGCGGAGGTAGTGAACCCGATCGCTGTTTTGAGCAAGGCAGTGCACTTCTGAAACTTGGATATCGCGTGTTGGTTCTGGCTGACGCAGACAAACCGCCTACCCCCGTCGTGGTTCAGGCGTTTCACGATGCTGGTGGGGAGTCGGTAACTTGGCGGCAAGGACGTGCTCTTGAAGATGAGCTCTTTCACAGTCTTTCAGACGAAGGTATCGATGAGCTGCTCGCGAAGGCCATTGACATTCATGGTCGCGATTTAGTTAATGACCACATCAAGTCGAAGACCGGCGGTAAGGTGGACTTGGATGCTGTCGAATGTGAGTCGATTTTTGACAGTTTCTCAGATGACACAAAAACTTTGCTAGGGATTGCAGCGCGGACGAAAGGCAATGGTTGGTTCAAGTCAATAACTGCATTTCAAGAGGTTGCAAATGAAATTGTGGGGCCGCAGCTAGCTGAGGCTGATGCGGACTTTCAAGTGTTAATCAATAAATTCCGTGATTGGATTCATGCAGCCTGAACTCGATCTGTTGTCGGTTGACCGTGGGTCTGTAACCGCACCTGCTGGCTGCGGAAAGACGCATCTCATCGCCTTTTCGTTGTCGAAGCACGTTGGCACTAAGCCTGTTCTCGTGTTGACCCACACTAATGCAGGAGCCGCAGCTTTGCGTCAGCGCATGAAGAAGGCCAGCGTTGCTTCATCAAGCTTCCGGGTATCTACGATTGATGGTTTTGCCATGCGTCTTATCGCGATGTTTCCGATGCGAAGTGCCATCGACTCACGTGTTCTTGAAATTGCGGACCCACGCAACGATTACCCTTCAATACGAAATGCGGCTCTTGCTCTTTTGCAAGCACGTCATTTATCTGCTGCTTTGCGGGCTACATATGCTAGGGTCATCGTCGACGAATACCAAGATTGCAACCTTCTTCAGCACAGCATCATCGATGCACTCGCCTGTGAGCTGCCAACGGTTGTTCTAGGAGATCCTATGCAGGCGATTTTTGGCTTTGCGGGCAATCGATTGGTTAATTGGACTCAAGACGTCGTCACTCGATTTCCCTCCATTGGAGAGCTCGAGACCCCATGGAGGTGGATAAACGCTGGTAACGAGGAGCTAGGTCGTTGGCTGCTGCATGTCCGATCTGAACTGCAGGCAGGCCGCAATGTTGATTTGAGCACTTCGATTGCCGGGCTTGAGTGGATCCAGCTGGACCGAGCTGATCTTGAGGGCGGGCGTCGAACTGCTGCCCATACGCGACTTCAAGAGGGGGAGGAGACCGTCCTCATCATTGGCGATGCTCGCAATCCCCGCGGAAGACATCAGTTCACGAGCCAGACGCGAGGAGCCACATCAGTCGAAACGGTTGACCTTGCTGACCTGACTGGCTTCGCTCGCCGATTTGACTTGATTCGGGCTGACGCTCTTGATCACTTGGTTAACTTCGCAGGAGAAGTCATGACTGGTGTAAATGCGACAACGTATCTTGGTCGTATCAAGACGTTGCAAGGTGGGCGAGCTAGAAATTCTCCATCCCCGGCTGAAGATGCTGCTCTAGCTTTTGCCAAGCAGCCAACATTGGGTGCGGCCTTGCAGGTGTTACAGCAGCTGGAAGCTCAGCCTGGGGCGCGTGTTTTTAGACCAGAGATGTTGAATTGTTGCCTGTCGGCCATGCGTTCTGTAGCTGGTGAGAAAACTTTCTTGGATGCAGTGCTGCAAGCTCGTGAGCGGAATCGCCATTACGGACGTCCCGTCGCGCGCAGGGCTGTTGGAAGCACGCTTCTTCTTAAGGGGTTGGAGGCCGATGTCGCGGTCATCCTGCAACCTGAGCAGATGGACGCATGCAACTTATACGTTGCACTGACTCGCGGTGCTAAACGTGTATTGGTTTGCTCAGAGCGTAGTGTGCTGAGTTCTTGAGGAGGATCACACATTTGTGGACCTCGGTTCAAATCCACAACTTCAGCATGCACAACATCGGTGCGTTTTTGCCGTTAAGTTCTTACCGCGGATTACCGCCTATTTGCTTTTGATTACTAAGTAGTCGAAATAGAATGTTCGTAAGTAGTCAACCATCCACCACCATACACAAGGGCTCGGATACTCTCCGAGCCCTTTTTCTTTGCTCCAAAGCCCTCTATTCACGGGCTTCCGACGAGTGACCTTAAGGACGCGGCAACTTCACTTTTTCAAAAAGTGAGTTTTTTCTGCCGTTTTCTCTCTCTTTTCTCTGTTTTCTTAAGGACGCGTCCACAAGAAGAACCTAGGTTTCATGCGGGTTTGCGGGAAGTCGTTTGAACGTAACTGTGCATGAGCATAGGGGATTTGAATGTGTTCTTTTTAATTCATTTGTTCTTTTCAGGACAGCAGATTCAGAATGCTGATTTTTGAGTATCTAAGTCCGTTGTAGCAGTGGTTGCAGTCGTTCATGCTTTAAAAGCCGACTGAGCGCTTTCGACCCAAAGCTGTCAGTTGGATCTGATAGAAGCAGTCATCCGCTTACAGTCGCCCCTGCTTCAATGCGAATGCTGGTGATAAATATCTGGGTAGTGGGGATGCTTATGGGTGATGGTGGCATGCCGGTGCCAATGCACATGCGGCTCTGTCATTTCTATCCCAACGTCGTGTTGATGCTGATGGTGCTCATCATGGGTATGTGCATGTGAGTGCTCCAGTGGCTCGTGGGTATGTTCATGTTCGTGAGTCTCCGTCAGATGAAGCCACACACCCAACCCCATCAGCGCTGAAGCAATCCAAAATGAGGCTGTTGCCGTTTCGCCAAGAAGCAACAAGGAAACGGCAGAGCCAATAAACGGTGCGGAAGAGAAATAAGCCCCTGTACGGGCGGTCCCTAGCCCTCTCAAGGCCAAGACGAAAAATACCAGACTAATCCCATACCCCAACAAACCAACAGTCATTGCCAGCAGCGAGGTTTGAAGTTCGGTAAGGCTGGCCCCCATCCCGAGTGCAAGGGTACAGTTCACGAGTCCGGCCAATAAACCTTTTGTGCTGGCAATGAATACCGAGTCGGATGCCGACACTTTGCGGGTGAGGTTGTTGTCAATGGCCCAGCACAGGCATGCCATGGAAATGGCAGCAAGGCCGACAAGGGAAGAGCTGCCAGTGCCTCCGGGTTGCCAGGAAAGCACCAACCCTCCGGCCACGATGGCGACCATGCCCAGGACAATGCGCCTGTCGGCGTTCTCTTTGAACACCACCCATGCCAGCACTGCGGTCAACACCGACTCCAGGTTGAGCATTAAAGAAGCTGCCGATCCCGATGCCGTCGTCAGGCCGTACATCAAGGCCACAGGACCCAAGACACCTCCAAAGAAGATTGCTCCCAGGAGCCACGGCCACTCACCGCTTTGAAGTCCTGATGACTTCCATCCCCTGTCGCGCAGAATTCTGAACAGCCCCAGCCCGACACCACTTCCTGATCGGGAATGAGATAAATACAGGGCTGGCGGCGAGATAATTTGTGGAAGTTGCTGACCAAACACGCCAGAACCTGAACGGCGACTAAAAAACGCTTGCAGCCAGTGAAAACCTATTCGCCGCCTTGGCACTGCCAAACGGCAATCCACTCATAGAGGCGTTTTGCGTCTCCGAGTGGGTCAGTCGTACCGCTTTGCGTAACCACATCAAGGCACTTTTCACGCAGGCGGGTTTCCTGATCGGCGGCAATGGCACTCTTACACATGGCCCGATAGAAGTCGGTCTTATTCATGTTGTGCAGATTGCGAAGCCGCAGGCCGCGCCATTGCCCGTTGCGCAAGAGCTTTTCAATGTCTTGCGCCTCAAGTAGATCATCCATTTCACAGATGAGCGTTTGAATGCCAGTGACACTACTTAGCGCGTTCATCGAATCAGGGACTTCATCAAGCGCCGCCCAGCGGGTGGCAATGCGCTCAGCACGCCACGCAAAGCTTCGTGTGATGCCCAGATCGTGCAGCGTATTGGCATAGCCGCCGTGGGCGGATGCAATCGGCTTAAGCCGTGCGCAAAGCTTGCCAAAGGCCAGGATGGCAAGCAGCCATTCACGATTGCCCAGCGACTTGCCGCAAATCTGATTGGCCTCTACGCATTGCGCTTTGAGGGTGTCGAGTTGGTTAGTTTCCATGCTGCACCCATGACAAATAGCGCTGCGCGGTGGCCTCTACATCGTCCGCACCCTTGATGGCCGCAGCGACTACACACAGCGCCCGTGCCGTCTCGCTGGTGGTTTGCTCTTTGAGGGCTTTGCCGTAGCGGTGTACGGAGGTTTTGGATAGCGGATAGCCTTTGGCCTTCAATTGGGCCGCGATGGCCTCATAGCCTGAAAAATGGCCTGCCTTGATGGCTTCGTCAAGCCATGCCCGTATATCGGGTGGCAACTTGTCTACGGTCTTGATTGCTGGCATGGATGGCCCTTTGAAGTAAAAAGGCCAGAATGCACATCATCCCGTATCGTTTCAACAAATCGACTTTACAAAATGCAACGGGGGGCCGAAGCCCCCCGAGAGTTACAAGCGCTGAAGCAGTGGTTTAGTGGGCGATGGCCCCCGCTGCGCCGCTGCTGTGACGCACCGATAGCCCTGTCTTGCGGCCTTGCTCTTCACCGATGTTGCTAGCGAGGGAGAAAACCCGGTCAAGCGCGGCCCACTGGGAATGAATGACGTTGCCGCAGTCCTTACCGCCGCCACCCCGGCGCGAGACTTGCAGCGACAAGACGCAGGTAATGAAATCGAGCGTACCCGTTTCGCGCAGGACACCGGGCCAGAATGGCGCGGCATATTCGGGCGGCAAAGCGACCTTGAATTCAGGCCGTACACGCGGTTCATCCAGTTGGTCACAGCCTTGGCTCCAGCCCTCGCCAAAGCCTCTTTCAAGGCCGGACTTCATGCCGTTTATCCAGCGGCCTTGCAGCGCGTCGAGGGCTTCGGCGTAGTCTTCATCGGGCAGGGATTGGAGGATGCCGATCAGCGCGGCCTTGGCCTCTAAACCTTGCGCCGTGGCCTTGTAGGGCGTGAGCGTAGGCGTGGGGGCTTCGGTGCTGGTGTGGCAGGGGGCGGTGGACTTGGCCTTGCGTGATGGCTTGGCGGTTGCGGGGGTGCAAGCAGATTGCTTTTTGGACATGGTTTGCTCCTTAACGAGACTAGAGAAACCACCATCCAGCGTTTTCAAGCGCAAGAGGGTGGACGGGGTGTTGAAAACCAGTGTTAAGCCTGGCCGCCAGCCTTACGGACTGACGCACCCCGCCCATAAAAAACGGGCGTAAAAAAGCCGCAATCTTACGGGTGCGGGCTTCCGCTTAACAAGGTGTTTTCAAGCACCTGATTGGAACTCTACCACAGGTTGCAAAGGTCTTGCAACAGGTGAAAGAGTGAGGCGGGAAAATTGCGTTCGAGAGCAATTTTGAAATGCGGCGTTGAAGTCGTATTTGAGCCTCCCTAAATGCGCATACGTCTGCGTATTTGTGCGTCCAAAAGCCCACCATTTACTAAAGCGCTTTCCTCAAAAATAAATGATTAATGCGCTTCAATCAACTTCATTACTGAATCTGTTGTGAGTGAGTTGAGGCGCTATGCAAAAACTGTTACCCGTTACTTTCCCTGAAGGCTATCCCGAGTTGCTGGAGCAGGTCGGGCAAGTTGTCGTGCGCAAGCTGATTGAAGGCGGCGTGGATGTTGGCCGCGCCCCGGCACTTGGTTTTGAAATTACCGAGGGCATTCGCACCGAGATTGGCGGCGGTCAGCACTACCTCCCGCGCGGTATTACCTACCAACTTTCGCAGCGTGACAAAGAGATTTTTGCCGCCTTCAACGGTACGAACTACAACGCACTGAGCCAGCAATATGGCCTGAGTTCAGTGCGCGTGCGCGACATCATCAAGCGTGGGCAACAGGCCGCACGCCAAGCCAGTAAATCAACCTCCAAAACTGTTTAAGGAACCATCATGGCCGTTGACATGAACGCCGCAGCCAACAGCGCCGCCGCTGTAAAAGCTGCACTGACCACTCTCAAAACCGACTACGACGCGGCACGGCTGCAAGTCACTGCGCTGACAAATCAGATTGCCACGTTGCGCAAGGCCAGCATCCCGGCTGCTGACGTGGTGCCTTTCCTCAAAGACTACATTGACGCGAAGGCCAATGAATTTGTGGCGATGCTCAATGAGGAACTGGTCAACCTTGTGTATCCGAGCCGTGGCGATATTACGAAGATTCAAGGTCAACGTGAGCCGATCAGTTTTGACGAACTGGAGGCGCTGCTTACCCCGGATGGCGAAAGCTTCTTAGGCTCGAACTACTGGATTAATGGTGGTATGCGTGTAGGGGTGCAACCGGGATTCAAGACGCTGGCCTTGCTCTCTGACAAAAACAGTTTCGGCTGGGGTCGTGCTTTCTGCTTCTACTTTGGCGCGGATATGAAGGCCGCGTTTGATGCCAACGCCGCAAAGATTTCTATCCCGTCCGTGCCTGCCGGAAAAATTGATAACAGCACGCGGGCGCAACGCCGCGTAACGCTTGCCAGTTTGCAAACGCAACTCGATACGGCCAAGGCCAGCGTGGAGACGATAAAAGGTCAAATTCTTTCTCTGGGTGGGCGAATCTACCCGGATGGCAGTGCAGCGTTTTAAACCTCTGCAACTTGGTCGGCTGATGGTGTTGCAGAGTCCTCATTGCGCTATCAGCTATTTGCCCGGCACTGGGGAATGGGTGAACTTGCAAGCCTCGCTCAAACCTTGGTGACCGGGCACTTTTTTGGAGATACAGATATGAGTTTGACAAAGGAAGATGCGGAGATATGCGAATCGCTGGGCATAAGCCCTGCGCAGTTTCTTGCGAACAAAGCCAGTGGCGCACGCGCAGCGCTGACCACCCAACGCGGTAGCGGTGCGGTGTATGCAACGGGCAAGCTGAATGCCGATGAGATGGCCGTGTGTGATTCGTTGGGTGTCAGTGAAGATGATTACCTCGCATCAAAAGACGGTGCGGCGCAAGCGGTGTTGGCAGCACATAACCGCCACAAGCCCACTGCCACACTTAACGCTGAAGAAGTAGCGGTGTGCCGCGCACTGGGTTTGACCGCAACGGAATTTATCGCCGCACGGGAGGCCCGCCATGCGTAAGCGCAATTTGTTTCCCTGCCTGTTGCAGGATGAGGAGTTACAGCCGTGGAAACAATGAAAGTGCCCACGCCGAAGGTGATAGTGACGTATGAAGGCAAAGACATCACGGCCGATATCACGCCGACGCTGATTGAGGTGAATTACATCGACTTTATGGAAGGTGAATCTGACTCCGTAGAGCTGGTGCTGGAAGACGTGGATCGCCGCTGGCAGAACGCTTGGTATCCGAAGCATGGCGACCAGGTGAAAGTGCAAATTGGCTATGAGGATGCGCCGCTGCTGCCCTGTGGTGCTTTTGAGATTGATGAGGTGTCGTTGGATGGCCCACCAGACGTGGTGCATATCAAGGCGCTGAGCGCAGGCGTGAAGCGCAGCTTGCGAACGTTTGAAGGGCGCTCTTTTGAAGATACAACGCTGCTGAAAATCGCCCAAGATGTGGCGCACCGTAACAAGCTCAAGACAAATCTGAAAATTGAGCATGTGGCTATTCGGTATGTGGCGCAGGTGTATGAAACTGATTTGGGGTTTTTAGACCGCCTGCTTGCGCAATATGGCTATTCATCGACCGTGAGGGGGGATGTGCTGACCGTGGTCAAACGTACGGAATTGAAAGCCGCCAAGCCAACCTTGACCATCGACCGCACGGATGTGAGCAGCTACCGCTTCCGTGACAAGGTGCATGGGATTTTTAAAGAGTCGCTGGCCAATTACCACGACCCGCATTCCAAGACGCTCAAGACGGGCAAAAGCAAAGACCTTGCCGCTAAACGCAACCGTACCAGCGCAGACACATTGAAGATCAACGTGCGTGCCGAGAACGACAGCCAAGCCCGCCTGAAGGCCGATGCCGCGCTTGACCGAGCCAACGAAGACCAGACCGGCGCAAGCCTGAGCATGTTCGGCAATGTGCGATTGATGGCGGGCGTGAATTTACAGCTCACCGGCTTTGGCCGCATGGATGGCAAATACACCATCACCCAAAGCCGCCACCGCTTCTCACGTGGCGCTGGCTATGCCACAGAGGTGGAACTGAAGCGAGTGCGTGATGCGTAAGCGCAATTTGTTGCCGTGCCTGTTGCCGTGCGTGGTGCTGACCAGAAAGCGCATTGCCTTTGGGCAAACGCTGACCGAAATGGAGAAGCCGATTTTTAAGCCCGTAGGGCGCGTTTTGGCTTCGGGTGGCATCAAGCCCTTGGGCGCGGTGTTCGCAGCCCACCCGAAGCTTCGTAAAGGCTTTACGGCCCTGCACTGACCCACTTTTCAAACCTCAACTTATCAAGGAACCGAGAGCATGACAAAAATTGAACTCAAAACGCCGATCAAGACACCGGGCGGCGAAGTCAAGACGATTACGCTGCGCCGTGCCACGGTGCGCGACTTGAAACAGGCGCAACGTGCCGCAGACAACCCTTCAGACGTGGACACTTGGCTGGTGTCGATTTTGTCTGAAGAAAAATTAACCAATGAAGACGTGGAGAGCTTGGACTTGGCCGATTGGGCCGAAGTCCAGGCCGCGTTTCAAAGTCAGCTTTGAGCTGGCGAGAGACGAAAAGGCTTTATGGAAAGCCCACGGCTTGCTGGCGAAGTGGTTTCGCATTCAGCCCAGCGAGTTGGATGCGTTGGAACCGTGGGAGTTAATGCGCTGGGTCGAACTTGCTGGCGAGCAGATCAAACAGCAAAACCAAGACGCTGGGTAAGCCACGCATAAGGCCAAGGCAGCGCATACATGAGCAACCGCGAGCCAAGCGCAAACACCACGCCGGAGCCACCCAGCCAAAGCGCAGCCGCGATGATGCCGTGGTCAAACAGGTGGGCAAGCCAAGGGTCATCAACGGCCACAAGCGCAAGCCCCACGGCAACGCCTACGAGCCAATGCACCAACATTGGCAACGCTTCGGCAATTTCTACTTTGTTGAGATAACCCATGTCTAGCACCCTTGGCTTGAATATTCTAATCACTGGCGCAGGCTTTGGGAGCGTGGCGGCATCGTTTGGCACACTCTCAGAGCGAGTGAATAAGCTTGGCGCAGCTTCGGAGAAAACGCAAGCCCGCATCAAGGCACTGGGGCTGGAGACGGTAGACGCATTTCGGGTGCAGAAAAAAGCAACCGAAGAGGCTACGGAGAAGCTGGAAAAACACCAAGCAGCCACTACCGCATTGGGCAAGGCGCAGGCGCAAGCTAAAGCGCTTCAAGTCGAATCGACCAAGGCACTGGAAGCCTACCGTGTCGAGTTGGAAAAGCAAGACAGCAAGCCCACGGAACAGCAGCGCATTCAACTCAAGCAATTGCGAGAGCAGGCGGTGGGGGCTGAAAAGGATTTCAAGAAACTGAGCCGCGAGTTTGAAGAGGCCCGCAAAAAAGGCAAGGGGCTTGAAGATCAAGTGCAGATGCAGACACGCAAGCTGCAAAAACTGCGCGACGAACTCAAAGCCAATGGCATCAGCACTGACAAGCTGGCCGATCATCGGCTACGCATCACGCGGCAGATTGAAAAAGAGCAAGCAGCCCTTGACCGATTGACCAAGCGTTATGAACGGCTCAAGGCCGTGCAAGAAGACGTTGCGAAATTTCGCGGCGAGTTGGCAGAGCGTCAATCCAACATGCTGGCAGCGGCGGGCATTGGTGCCAGCTTGGCCGTGCCGGTGGTGGTGGGTGCGAAGTTTGAAGACAAGATCAAACAGATCAGCATCACGGGTGAACTGTACAAAGAGGCCGGAGCCGAAGCCGCGCTGGCATCCAAGGTGCGTGAAGCCGCTGTAAAGCATGGTGTGTCGCATGACAACGTGGCGGGCGGTGTAGAAAAGCTGGTAGCGCAAGGCATGGATGCCAAGCAGGCCGGGGGCTATGCGGGCATGTTGGCACAGGTGGCAAAGGCCACACGCGCCGATATGAACGACTTGGCAGAACTGACCTACACGCTACAAACCAAGTTCAAGCTCAAGACTGAAGACGAGATTTTTTCAGCGATCAACGTCTTGGCGAAGGCTGGCAAGCTGGGTAGCTACGAGATCAAGGCAATGGCTAAAGCCTTTCCCGAGTTGGGCGGGGCAGCGGCATCGTTTGGCAGCACGGGCCTTGCAGGCGTGAAGGAAATGGGCGCATTGATGCAAGTCATGCGGGCCGGTGCTGGGTCAGCGGGTGAAGCTGAAACCTACATGCGCAACTGGTTTAGCCATATGAGTGCCAGCGGCACACAGGAACACTTCGGCAGCGTAGGCATTGACTTTGAAAAAGCCAAGCTGGCAAAGGTGCAGGCGGGCGCGGGCAAGGTCAGCAACGTGGAAGCCAGTTTCTTGGTTTTTGACGACTACATCAACAAGGTGGTGGAGTCGGGCAAGGTGGTTTCGTACAAGAAAAACGGTCAAGTCAAAAACAGCACCGATATGAAGGCTGAATTGACCGCAGCCTTTGAGCAGGCCAAGAAAGATAAGCTATCGGGCGATGCACTCACGCAGTACGTTCAAAGCGCTGTGCAGCGCGTGGGCCTGTCCAGTGTGTTGCAAGATATTCAGGCCACGCAAGCCTATCTGGCGTGGATGACGGGCAAGGACAAATACCGACAAGACCGCAGCGCCTTGGATGGACAGGAAACACAGCAGACCATTGCCAACGATGCAGCCGAGCAAGCGAAGCTGACTACCCAGCAATGGGAACGCCTGAAAACTTCGCTCACGGACTTGGGCATCACGCTTGGTAATCAACTCTCGCCCGTGGTCGGTGAGCTACTCGGAAAACTTGCCAGCTTGGCCGAATGGTTAAACGGCTTCGCAAAAGAAAATCCTACCTTTGTAAAAGTCGCCACGCTGGCCGTGGCAGGGCTTGCCGCGCTTGTGGCAACCATCCTATCTTTGGGTGTTGCCGCATCGGTGGCGCGGCTGGGATTGGCGGGCTTTCGTGGCATCCCGTTGCTTGGTCGTTTGGCGGGAAGTCCAGGCAGTGGCGGCAAGGCATGGGCCGCGATTAAATCCAAGATCATCAAACCTTCTGTGCCGTGGAAAACGGGCGGTGGCGGCGGTGGTTTTGCAGCCATGAGCAAGACGGCCAGCAGCATTGCGGCCAAGTCAGTGAGCGCGGCAGCGGCAAGCGGTGGGCTACTCTCGAAAATCAAACCAATGGGGGCCGTTGCGGGCAAGTTTGCGGGTAAGGCCGTGGTGCCACTTGCGGCAGGCATGGCCCTATTCAGTGCGGGCAGTGCGTTGGCTGATAACACGTTGAGCAGCGCAGCCAAGGGAACCGCCGTAGGTGGTGCGGCGGGTGGGCTGGCCGGTGGCTTGGCGGGGGCCAAGCTGGGCGCATTGGTGGGTACGGCAATATTTCCCGGCGTGGGTACAGTTGTCGGGGGCTTGGCAGGTGGTGTGCTGGGCGGCACGTTTGGGGACTGGCTGGGCAGCAAACTTGGTGGGAAGGTAGCAGGCGCAGAAAAAGCAAAAACGCCTGACCTGCCAGCAAAAGCCAAGGCCGCAGCGGCGGCAGTAAAGCCGCCTGCACCGATTGAAGTCAAGATGGAATACAAGCCACAAATTACCATCCACGGCGACCCCACGCCGCAGACGCAAGCCCGCTTCAAAGAGATGCTGCAAAGCCATCAGCAAACCTTGGAAGGTATGTTCAAGCGGATGCTTGCAGAGCAACAGCGCCGCGCTTACTGACTTGCCGCAGTCTTGCAGCTATCGAAATTTATTTGCAGTCCATGCAAAATCAGAAAACCTGATTTATCACATCAGATTAGCTGAATTTTTCGCGCTTCGGTTCAACTTCCCAGATAGAGCAGGCCACCAAGGAGAACAGGCGAGACATCACCTACCAGCAGTTTGGCAAGGGGTGTACTGGCACCGAACAAAACGGCGGCAGCGATGGCAAAGGTCACGCTCTGGTTCACGGCTGATTACATTTTGGGGGGCCAGTTGTGGGTTTCACCTTGGCAGTGACAACACCACGCATACAGGGCATCGTACATAACCATCCCGTGTTTGAGCATTTCGTGGTCGTCTTTGAAGACTTCAGACAACCCCAGTGAGATGGCATACAAGCCTGATGACTGAGGCGTTAAATCCAGTCGTGAGGTGTCAGCGCCACGCACAATTTCAGCCAACTGTTTGAGTGCTGGTTGCTCCAACTTGTACGCCGACAAAATGGCATCGAAGCTGCAAAGTTCACCCACATGAGAAAACTCCACGCCTGGGATGTCATAGGGTGTGGCTTGCGTTTCATCGGCAAGCCGCAGAACATCCTTTGCAGGAACATAGAGAAACTCGGCGTCCTTGTCGATGAACCTCGTGATCAGCCATGGGCAGGCAATCCGGTCAATTTTTGGGCGCTCGCGTGTGATCCATTTCATGATCTAACCTCCTGGCAAAAATCGACACAGGGTCAATGAGTTGGCTGACTGGGAACAAGATCAACCAGCTTCCCTCGGAACACCAAGCCACCACGGTCCAGCAGATTGACCTCGCGCCCATCGGTATGAACCTCAAAGCATTCTGTGAACTTCCGAGGCTTTTCTCGATGCAGGCAGAAAAACTTATTTTCGACCGCCCACGTACCCTTCACATCCTTGGCCATTTCGACGCCACTGAGGGACCCATCGGCCAGAAATCGGTAGCTGTAATGGAACCCATCGCCAAGAGACTTACCCCTGAACAAGGCCTCCATGTCAGACGACCCCAAAGCCTTCCACCCTGGCAATGGTTGGGTGGACCAAGCCATTGAATTGACCAGTAGCAACAGTGCTGCGATCAAGCGTTGGCGGGTCACGATCAGTCCTTGCGAAATGCTTTATGACAGGTGTTGCAGGCATCTCGCATCTGACCCACAGCAGCCTTGAATCGCTTGAGATCACCCGACTCCGCAGCCGTGGTCACCGCTGCCGTTTTGACTTGCAAGTCATTGGCGTACCGCTTGAACTTGTCGTCCTCAAACCAGATGTCGTCTTTGGCGCGGGTGTCGCCCCGTTCACTGCCTTCGACAAACCCTTCCCATGGCAACTTGCTGAGCAGCTCCACTGTTTTGGCATCTTGGGCCATCTGCTTGGCATCGAACGGCCTGTGACCATCCACGGTCTGCACCATCCGATTGACATAGGTCGCCATTAATGTGAACGCCGCTTTGCGGTGCTTGATGGCTTGCTCGATCTTGCGGTCTTGAGCGTGAGTGACGCTGGACAGCAACAAGCCTGCACTGAGGATCAACAGGTTGAATCTGGCTTTCATCAGTGACTCACCAGAGGGTAGATGGCTAATCCGATCAGTGCCGCGCCAAGGACCAGTACCGGCTCGGGAATCTTCTTGAACTTCCACAGCAGTGCCGTGGCCCCAACTGCAAGCAATGCGGTGGGGATGTCGCTGATAGAGCGTTGCGCAATCACCACCACCGAGCCCGCAATTGCACCAATGGCCGCGGCCGTGATGCCATCGACGAACGCGATCACCGAGGGGTTCTTGCCCCACTTCTTGAAATGCGGCGCTGAAACGATGGTGATCAGGTAACAAGGCAGGAAAGTCGCCGCTGCTGCCATGGCTGCGCCTGGCAATCCTGCAACCAGGTAGCCAATGAAGCCCGTTGTGATGACCACCGGACCCGGCGTGATCATGGCCACGGCCACGGCATCAACGAACTGACGGTCGGTGAGCCAGTGGTGCTCGGTCACTGTGCCTGCGTAGAGGAATGGAACAATGGCCAAGCCCGAACCAAAGACGAAGGTCCCGGCTTTGGCAAAGAACAGACCGATTTGCGTGAGCAAGGCTGGGTCAAGCACCACAGGAGCAAGTTGAGCGGCGTCAACCGGGGGCACCAAACCCAGCCCCATGGCTTTGTTGCCGAAAGTGGGCTTGCAACGGATCACCCAGACCAGAAGCCCTGCCGCAATGAAGAGCCATGCGATTTCAGACTGCGTGATGATGGTCACGGCTGCCAGTACACCAAAGATGCCCCACAGCAGTTTGTCCTTGCCGATGCTCTTGGTGGAGAGCTTGTGGGCACCGATGGCCATGATGCCCAGCACCGCTGCGCCGACGCCATAGAACACCGCCTGCATCCAGGGCAGACCGCCATAGGACACATAGGCCATACCCAAGGCCACCACCATCAAGAAAGATGGCAGTACAAAGGCCAAGCCTGCCACCGTTGCGCCCAGGATGCGGTGGTGCACATAGCCCAGATAGATGGCCAGTTGCGCCGCAAGAGGGCCCGGTGCAATCTGAGCCAAGGCCAGGCCTTCCTTGTAGTCGGCTTCTGTGATCCAGTTGCGCTCTTCCACCAAGTCGCGGTGCATGAAGCCCACCAGCGCCACAGGTCCACCAAAGCCGAGGGTTCCCAGCCTCAGGAAGTAGAGCGTTAATTGCCAGAGGGAGTACGGGGTCAGGTTCTTGGTATCAGTCATGGCTTTTCTCCCTTGTCGGCGGGTTTCTGGAAAGTGGTCAGCAGGCCATCAAAGATGGTGCTGGCCAGGGTGAGCAATTGGTCGTCGTCAGTGATCGTGCTGCTCAGGCCTGCAAGCGCAGCTTCGACGCCCACGGCCTCGGCTGGCTGCACACCCCCGACGTCTAGGTAGTGCACCAGCAGACCCAGACGTTGGAGTGCAGGCCCCATCAGTCCAAAGCTGGTGGAAACCACTTCAAAAGTGACTTTGGAGCCAACATGAGAAAAACTGGCCCCATCGAAATCAAATCCCAAAGCGTCTTTGGGGCAATCCTTGGGGCTCTTAAGCCAGAGGATGCGAGCCTGGGGATCAATGAAACGGCGAATCAGCCAAGCCGTGGCCAAACGGTCCACCCAAGGCTTGGCGCGGGTAGCCCAGGTTCGGCCTTGATAGTCGGCAATACTGAGCGCTGAAATAGCGCCGCTGGCGGCATGCGGCTCATCCGGCGACATCAGCCGAGCGCAATCCCCTTCCAATTCGACAAGCGCAGACTCGGTTTGAGCGCGCTCTTGTCCAGGGAAGAAATCGATCTGGCTTAGCTGATTGAATGTCTTGCGCAGCTTTCGGGCCTGCTTCAGAACGTCTTGCAACGAGACGGGTGTCAGATCACTTGCTGCTTTGGCCAGCTCTGCCAGCAATGTCGCGTACTCTTCAGATCGGTTGAATAAGCTTTTGAAATCGGCCCCGGACGGCTCTACGGTGTCCAGCACCATGGCCGTTCCGCCACCCGACAGGACGTCCTGTGCGATGCCATCTAAAAGCGCCCTGTTGCTAAACACATCGGGGAGCAAATAGACGCCATCACGAAGAACCGATGCACCGGATGACTTGAGTGCCCGCCAGGCACGTTGACGCAGGGTGGCGTTTTCTGTGGGCAGACTGGTGATGAAACAGAGCCAATTCATGATGTAGATAATTCTACATACAGAATTAATCTCTACAAATACCTTCAATCCCCATCAGCCTGGAAGGGCTATCCGACCGCTGGGCTGACCCCAAATGCTCGCGATGAGTAGGGGCATGAAGGCAGTGAACGACTGGAATCAGAAATGTCTAGGGCTGACCGGTTTTGGCCGATTGCAGACATCGGTCACAGCTTGAATGAACGGCAGCACTCAGCCTTTGCCGTCGATTACTGAATATGAGTTCTGCCGAGACTACGTTTTTATGCTCGTGATTTTTTAGAGGTTTTGGTCTTCATTGAAAGACTGGCTTGGAGCCATTCAGAAAAGCCATCAATGTCTAAGTGAATTTCAAGCTTGTCTGGATAAAGAATCGCTCGGTCAATCAAATCCCTCATCGTTCCAGCGACGGTGATATCCCAAAAATGACCCCACATATGTTCTATTCCTTTGAATGTCTCGACTACATGTGTAGGTTCAAATTCTGGTCCAGATTTGTCCTCATCACTTATCCTTGCTAGCCATTCCTGTGGCTCACGAAATTGCTTTCTTAGAAGAGAAATCACCCTGGCATGCACTTCAGTGGTTCTGAGATCTGGCGGACCTGTGTTCGATGCTTTTTCCTTCGATGTAGCGGGCCCTAGGTAGTACCGATAGCGTTGGCCATTGCGTTCATTGGTCTCATGCATTTTGTATTGACGACCATCGTGCCAGTACAAGCGATCTCCTAATGGAAAAATTGCGTAATCTCTTGGCTTTGTTGGTTTGCCTTTACGTCTGGCACGCTCATCCAAAACAGCATGCACTTGATCCCACAGTTGACGATCAATGATGGGCTGATGTTTGCTTGGATGCCATTCGTTGTTGTAAAAGCCCTCGCCGAGATACATCCGATTGTTGAGAACTCGGTACAGAGCGTTGCTATCAAAAAAATTACCGCCTGTTTTATTTCCAACCTTACTTATTCGGACCTTTGTTCGATAGCCAAGATCTGAAAAAGTCTTGAGAAGTTCTTTGATTGATTTGGCTTTGACGAAATGTCGGAAAATTTCTTGAACGGTTAATGATTCACTCGCGTCGACTTGTAACTCTTGTTTCGTGTCCAGAACGTACCCAAGTGGTACGCCATTGTTTTGCCACTTGCCATTAGCGCGTGCTGTTGCGATTTTTTCTCGTGTTCGATCCCCAGCGAGTTCTCGTTCAAATTGACCAAACGAGGTGAGCAGATGTATTGCCAATCTGCCCATAGAAGTTTCACTGTCAAGCGATTGGCTGATGCTGATGAGAGAAATTCCCGGAATCGTAAATGCGGGTAACAAATCGCACATGTCTTTGACGCTACGGCTTAGTCGGTCAAGTCGTTGAATCACAACAGCATCAATCTTGCCTGCCTCCATGTCCGTGATGAGTTGGCGCAGGGCAGGGCGATTAATGTCTCCCCCAGAGTAGCCATCATCTGCATATACAGGCTCTACGAGTTCCCAGCCCATTCCGCGCTGGGATTGAATGTAGTATTTGCATGCTTGAATTTGAGCCTCGATGGCGCTGAGTGCCGCGCCATCATTTTCGCTAGACGAGACTCGCGCATAGATAGCGCAGCGCTTCACTGTGATCTCTGAAGAGTCTTTATGCTTAGGTCGATTGTTGGCTAAGTGGCCTTGGCTCATAGGCCAATATCATCTCAGATGGAGTCTGAGTTTTTGTGCACTTAATCAGGGTGTTTGTTTTCTAGTCGATACCCCCGACGGCGTTCAAACTCCTGATATTCCTTTGTAATAGCTGGGTCGGAGTAGCCTGCAGATACGTCTGATTCAGCGTCGATGCCGTCTAGGCCTGGTAGGTCCGAGACAGACTGCAACCAGTTTTCGCGTGGAATTTGGGGCTCAATGAATGGTTTCAGATATGCATCTAGATGTCCATCGTTTGGCGCTTGAATTTCTTTGGTGAGCGCATCCAGATAGGGCTGTTTGCTGGTGAGCAACCAGTTCACAGACATCTTGGCGCGAAAGCATAGTTCTGCGTGAACGAGCAACATCGTTCGACCGTTTCCATCAAGAAATGGGTGACCGTATGCAAACATGCCCATGATGAATCCGGGACGTTTGTCCATCTGCTTTTTATCTTGGGCCACAGATAACCCCTCTGTGACAGCCAACCGACAGTCGCTTGGGTGGCAGAAGTAAAGATCACCTTTTTTGACAGCGCTATCAGGTAAAACTTCTGCACGGTCTTTTCCAGCCCATGGATAAAGACCTTCGAACAAGATGCGATGCACCTCTAAGAAATCGGAGTACTCAATCCGCTTTCTCTTGGCAAGAAAATCTAACGCGACTGGAAGCTGTGCACGAAACAGTTCATGTTCAGCGATCTTGACGATCTCCAGATCTTTTTCTTTGTCGAAGTTGTGAAGGTACCCTTCGGTTGCAAAGTCACCAAACGGGTCAAACACGGGCCAGATTCCGATGATGCGCAATGACCAGTCGGGTCATATCGCGAGGAGAGAGCTTGCCTGCACGCGTTAGTGCAACCAAGAGGTCATCTGTTTTGTCGCTCTTGACTTCATCGCCAGCAAGCTTTGTTACGGCTTTGGCCCAAAGGTCTGCAAAAGTCGGGGCAAACACAATGCCTTCGCGTTTTGCCAGTTGACGCACATAAATTGCAGTGGGATCGTTACGGCGCTGCCTAGCTCGTTTGAAGGTCTGAATTCGGTTTTGCTCCATCCTGGCAATTGCTTGCAAAAGCAAATTGTCTTTCCCGACTTGTTCCACTTTGTCCGGCTTGGCATAGATGCCGCGATCAAGTCTTGTGATGAGGCCTTTCCCAAGCAAAACTTTGAGCGCGGCAGAAACCTGGCTTGGGCTTCCAAAGTCATTGACATCTGAGCGCAGCAGAACGCCATCCCGCCGAGGGCGGAGCGATTGCAAGATGCGTCCTTCAATGTCCATATGGTTCATTATATGGATTCGTAAAATCCTATGCAAATCAATTATTTACGAAAATTCTTATGCCGATATGTTGATTTATTGGGTTACGCTATTTTTCTTAAATTTAAGAGGGCTAGAGGGTGACAATGAGGCCCTTATGGACGCGCGTTCATATTCGCGTTTGCCACCACACACGGGGGACAGAACTTTCTCTGTCCCCCTTTTCTATACTTCAAAGCCCTGTATTAGCGGGCTTTCGGCTCATTGCTTGTGGACACACTCGGTCACGTTTCCGTGGTTTCTGGTCGCTACAGGTGAATTTCTCTCTCTTTTCTCTCCAAGCTTGTGGACGTGTCCATGAGCTGAGTTCAGCATTTATGCGGGTTTGCCTTGACGAGTTTGACCTTCTGATTGGTTGGGCAACGGGGACGTAAAGGCAAGATAGAAAATTTTTCCGACTAAGAGTTTTAGATCCGGTTTTGCATCAAAACAGAAGTTTGATTTCGTGGTGCGCATGACCACTTAGCAGCGGTTGTTAACGATCGCGGTCGAGCCTTCACGGCACGGTTTCATTCCCTAAGTGGTCCTAAAGGCAGCTGCGACGCCCCCCAGCGGTTGTGCGGTTTACATTACGATAGGCCAAACAAGAGTTGCCGACCAATGAATCTTTTCGGAACCCATCAGATCAGCCTAGATGCAATACGCCGTCTGGCGGTGGAATGTCATGCGTTGGACGTCTCAGCCGTCCGTCTCTTGATTGACACGACCGTCAACAAGCCTGAGCTAGCACGCCGCACTTACGAAGAGCTATTTTCAGAAAAGTTGCTTTCGCTTGCCGTAGCTCTGCGCACGAGGTTCTATCAAGGTGCTCCGAGCAAGGGGTCCGAGCGCTTTGTCGGCCACTCTGCATTTCTCTTGATTTCTGCGAGGGAAGTGGTTCGTGCTTTCACGATCAAGGACGTTTGCGACAAGGTTATTCACGCAGAGTCCATTTCGCGTCCGCTCAATGATGGTACTGCCCAGCCCGTCACGCAAGTGCGCGGCACACACCAAGGCTGTTCGTGGGCTCTTCACATCTCAACGAGTCTATTCTGCGAAGGGGTTCTTAACTGGATTGAGTCAATAGACTCAGGTAGCAAGGACAAAAGCACGGTCTAACCCTTGAGGCTCAATCACTTTGGCGAACGGCTGAGCTGCAGCGATAGCGATCAATGAATTTGGCCACTGAATCAAGCGCTTCCAGCCTGCAACGGGCGGTTTCAAGGTCTGATTTGCATAATTCATTCGCAATGCATACGACAAGAGAGCAGAGGACGGCACCGTTGCCGTTCGGCGACGGTGCTTCTAAAACGCTAAATATTGAGTCCAGCTGTTACCACGTGTGTCAGAATAACTTTTAAAAATAGCAAGGGAATTGAATGATTGCGGTTGTCGAGGTTGACTTAGAAGCGCTCGGTATGCGTCTTCCGCGCGGGGAAGTCTCGATGGTCATCGCACAGCCTCACGTAGTCTTCGTCCCCCAAGAACCCTTCACTTGGGTCCCTGCAGAACGACAACGAGCCCTTGACTGCATAGATGACACCCTAGCGGTCTCGCGCAATTGTCAACACGGTGCAGACAAAACGCACTTCACCATATTTCCTGAATGTACGCTTCCGGGACTGGACGGCGTGGACCGAATTACGGCTGCGCTGCAAGCGGACGATTGGCCAACCGAAACCTTCGTCATCGGCGGGGTGGATGGTTTGACCAAAGATCAGTTCACTGAACTTGTTCAAAGGCCGAACACAGAGTACGACGACGTTGAGAATTGCCTTGACCGAATACAGGCGTATCAGTGGGTGAACTGCGTGATCACTTGGGCGAAGCTGCAGACGGGTGAAGTTCGCAGCTGGGTGCAGCCGAAGTTATCCCCTGCATGGGTTGAGCTGGACGTCAACAACATGTCGATGTTCAGGGGCCGGTCAATCTACGTGTTCAAGGGCATTCACTCTAACGCCGATGCCTCATATCAGTTCGCCACGCTGCTTTGCTTTGACTGGATTGGGTCAATGGATGCCAAGCGTGTATGGGCATGGCTACTCGAAGGGATAGCCGCGCGGGCTGGGCAGATGGGCGGCATGCTTCCTCTGACTTGGTTGTTCGTAGCGCAATGCAACCCAGCGCCGTCCCATGCCTCGTTCATGAGTCAGGTAGGGCCATTCTTTAACCCCGCTGAGTACCCGAGAGTCTTGCGGGACGACACATGCTTGGTAATGGCGAACGTTGCTGGTAGGGGAACGCCCGGTAAGTCTGAGGAGTTCGGCCAGTCCGCAGTTATCGTCACGCAGAGCCGTTTTTCCCGACCTGAGTGCATGCCAACATATGGCAATGGGGGAGTACCGCAGCGAGGAGGCGCGATGTTGGAGAACTTCCTAGACGCTGTTTTTCGTGAGCGCGGAGCTTGCATTCACTCTTTCTTGGTCATCCACCCGTCCACGCTGCCTCCGGGGTCAGCAGGACGTCGATTTGTCTTGCGCGAACCTGCTGTGCACCCGTTCAGTGGCGTGGATGACCCTAGGGCGCCTGGAGGCGCTGTGCCTGCTGTCGTCAAGTGGATGAACGACGAACTGGATGAACCCTCAAAGTCGTTGGCTGAGAAGTACAAACACCTGCCCTTGACCGTGGCGACCGTTGCTGCGCACCAGCGGGCGGTCGTTGGGCTGCGAAAGCTAAAAGCGGACGCCCTCGACTCCACCGTGAACTTTGCGTGCCTTACAGCTGGCAAGGGAACGCCGGATGAATGGAGGGCAGGTGAAAGCAACGCCCTGAAGCATCTCTTACACACTTTCTCGATTCTCGATGTGGCTCAATACCCAGCAATATTTCATGGAAACGGTGCGCAAGCAACCATCATGAAGGACGAAGCCAGTCTGGAGGTCATTGCCGTAATGGGAGCCAGTCATGAGGACTGCGACAAGCATGTTCTCGAACGCTTGCCGATACATAAAGGGCGACTGGTGGTTGTCAGCCGCGATGAAGACAATACCCCTTGGGACAAGCGTTTCATGACCATCTATGACCAAGTCCAAGACGAGCCATCCAAGGAGGCGAAATTCACGCAGCCAACCAGTGCCATTATTCGCATTGGCTACCACGAAGTGCTCGACGCGTATCGGAACGCGGCGAACCAAGCCAAGTTGAAGGAGGTAATCGATGCAAAGCTCTCCTGAGACTTTAAGCTTGCCGGCAGAACTACGGTCCACCCTAGCGGACCTAATGAAGGGGGCGACATTCTTTGAAGAAATCCTCTGGGATGACTGCCTACCCGTCGTGATGATGCTGTGCCAGCATACTCTGACTGCGTTCGCAGTTGGTGACCAGGACGACTATCAGACACTGTATGACGCATTCAAGAAATATTACTTGAAGAACTCCGCACAGTGGTCGACGAAGGATGTGGCATTTGTTTACCTCCTCCCTGCGGGTGTCATCGTGGCCCCAGAGTTTTGCTCCCGTGTGGAGGTGGATGTTTACTTCTGCAGGAAGTACGCTATTCGTCTTGATGGCAACTTGGCTGAGAGTTTGGCTCGGCTGCCTTTCCTTCCTCTGTCTCCTATAACTCCTGGTGTCCAGACGAGACCTCCGTCCGCCCAGACGATGCTTCGTCAGCGCAATCTCAAGGCGGATCTTGCAAAGGCGATCGTAGTACCGCTGACGAGCAGCGCGTCAACAATACTGACCGAATGTGTTGCAGGCACCTATGGTTCTCCGGATGCGTTGCAGTCGGTAGCAGGTCCCAGTGCGATTGTCGATGTGGTGGAAGACCGGGCTCAAGCAACACTGAGGTTCATCTCAATTCAAAATTTCCGTGCTTATCGGACAAAGAAAGTTTTCGAGCTCGGTTCAGCAGTGACCATCCTCTATGGTCCCAACGGGTTTGGAAAGACCTCGTTCTTCGACGCCATCGACTTCGCTGTCACTGGTGGTGTTGGACGCCTCTCGAAAGCAACTGGTGGATTAGCCCGTGTCGCCAAACACCTCGACAGCCAAGGGGACCCCACTGAGGTTTCGCTGACCATTGAGCGGGAAGGCAAGACGCATGTCATAACACGTAATCTTGCTGACCAAAACAACGCCTTGGTCAACGGCAAGGTCACACCACGCAAAGAAGTCCTCAGTCTGCTGACAGGCGGTTTGACCCCAGGAGCCGATCGAGTAGACAGCTTAGTGGACCTTTTTCGAGCAACCCACCTGTTCAGCCAGGAGAACCAAGAACTTACGCAGAACGTGGCGTCGAAGTGCGAGCTATCGTCTGAGCTAGTCTCTCGGATGCTCGCATTCGAGGACTATGCGAGCGGCCTGAAGAAGGCCGAGGAAGTGCTAAAGCTCGCAGTGCAAGAACACAGTAGGGCGACCGCTGACGTAAACAGCGCAAAGCAGGCCGTCGCGCATGAGCGCAAGGAATTAGAACGTTTGGAGGGGCTTGCTGCCACGGGCACTTCCTCAGAAGCACTAGACGCAAGATTCTCCGATCTCGAGAAGTCCATCTCTACTGCCGGTTTCAACATATCCGGCATTGCCTCTCGAGACACAAGAGGCCTAAGGGCCATGCTGGACGCTTCTGCTGTCGAGGCTGCCGCTTGGCGGGCGGTGTTGTCGCGCGCTATTGAACAGGTCGGGACCTTGGGCACCCTTCGCGGGCAACTTGAGCCTATGCGAGCCCAGTTGACCGCGCGACATAACCAACTGCAGCAAGCAGAAGCGAACGAGAAGGATGCGACCGAACGCCTCAGCACCTTGGTTAGTCAGTTGGCCCAGCTGAAGACGAAGGAACAAGGTCTTCAACATCGACGGGACTGGTTCGCCTGGGCGGTATCGGTCCTGCCCGAGTATGAGCAGCTGATAATCCAGACGCGTAACTTGGCAGCAGGGCTCGCCACGTTGTCCTCGCGTGTCAACCAACAACGTGCAGCTTTGGATCAGGTGCAAGCCGCTCAACGCGAATCCGTGGCGTTGGTCCAACGTGCCGAAGCCTCCTTCAAGGCGACATCGGAAAAACGAATTCGCTTGCAGGCTGTCAAGGATGCCTCATCAGTTTGGGAACAGGCGGCACCGGCCCTCGTGGAGCTGCAAGCCGCTGAGGTTCAAATACAGGTTGCCATCGACGAGCTACGAAGGCAACTCAATGAAGCTCAGCAAGCAGAACATGCGCAGGAGCTCTTGGTCGCGCAGGCCGAGCGGGAGCTAGGGGCGGCGAGGAGCAGCGATTCGAGGCTCAAGGAGCTTATTTCAGAGCTTCGCGGCCATGTGAATGGCCCCATTTGCCAGTTGTGCGGGCACGACCACGGAAGCACGGAAGGCCTATTAGGGGCAATCGACCGGCGAATGCACCAGGGTGACCTTATTGTTCAGTTGAGCGAAGCTGCAGCTGCACAGCGAGCAGTACTCCAGACGCTCGTAGGCCAGCGGCAGGGGCTTACCGAACGACTAAGGCACGATCAACTGCGGCTTACTCAGATGCAGATGCAGCTGTCGCAACTAGAGCAACAGCGCGCGAGCGTCGAAGTATTACTTAGCTCAGTTGGAATTTCGCTGACCAGCGAAACGTCTGAGCAGATGCAGAGCATCAATGCCCAAATGCATGAGGACGAACTGCACTCCGCAGCAGCCGTCGGTTCTGCAAGGCAAGTACTACAAATGGCTGATGTAGCGCTGGCTTCGGCCCTGGCCGGCGATAAAGAGCTCGGCGAGCAGAGGCAGGCTAGCGAAGCCTCGTTAAACGATGCGCAGAAGCGCCTGACCGAATTACTCAATCAAGCAAATAAGGGCTCCATTGATTTGGAAAGCGGCAGGCAGGCACTGACTGAAGCGGAACGCGCCGCCGAAGAACAGCGGGTCGCGGCGAGCGTTGCCGCTCAATCTGCGAACGATCAGGTCGACAACCAAAAAACAGTCCAAGCAGCTGCAAAAGCAGCCGTCACTGCCGCTCGCACGAGTCACCAGCAAACGAATCAAGTTTGGACGGCGCATCAAACTCGCGTCCAGTTGGTTCTGTCGGAGCTAGCGGCTGCAAAGTTCGATGGCGCGGTATCGCAGGAGCAGCTTCGTCAGCAGGTAGAAGTAGCTGCGGCACGCGAAGTCTCAGCGATGGGGCTTCGGGATCGCGTTGCAGAACTCGAAGTAGCCGTCGACACCGTCGCCACTTCAGCAGCTTTCGAGAATATCCGGCAGCGGATTTTTGCGAACGAGGCTGTAATTCAGGAGGCAACGGCGCGCGCGCAGAAGGTGAAACCATGGATCGTGTATTTCACCGAGGTCAAGAAGCTTCTCAGCACGCAGCAGGCCTTCGCGACGGACCACTTCATCTCTGAGTACGGACCAAGAACTGCGGTCATTCAGCAGCGGCTTCGCCCGGTCTATGGTTTCGGTGAAATTGAGGTCTCCAGCAAGGATTCGGCTATCGGCATCCGTGTCCAGCGAAAGGGAGAGACGCTGAGGCCAACGGACTTTTTCAGCCAGTCGCAGGTGCAGACACTTGTCCTGGGGTTGTTCCTCACGGCCTGCAGTTCTCAGACTTGGTCTGGTTTCTCGTCCATCATGATGGACGATCCAGTCACCCACTTCGATGATTTAAATACGTATGCCCTACTCGACCTGATTCTTGGCTTGCAGAGCTCCCCGGAAGGCGACAGGCAGTTTGTCATCTCTACTTGTGACGAGAAGCTGTTGCAGCTTGCTCGTCACAAGTTCCGACACTTGGGGTCGGCTGCCAAGTTCTATCGCTTCCAAGCCATCGGCGCTGAGGGCCCAATGGTCTCCGAAATTTCCGCATAGCCGCGTCCACTCGGAAGCTCAAAGGCTAATACTGGACCAGTCGTTGAGTAGCTTTTTGCTATGTGTCCGTCAGCAACAATACCGCTCTAGGTTGACTACTGGAGGCCTCTAAGTGCTCGTCGAAGTCCGCTTTGAGTCGAGGCTGTGTGGAAACTCCGTTGAGTCACAGTTTTTGGGGGCCTTGACCCCTTGGGATGACTGAAGAAAATCAACCTAGACTGATCTGAAAGTTCAATCTTTAAACACATCTAAAGTAGATCGAGTTCTCACACAACCTCAGCCTAAAGCGGGCACATGGCAAGCAAATCTAACAAGTGGCTTTTTGACAAGAGTGGTCGCACACGAGAACTTCTGCTTCACCTAGAACTTAGTGATTTATGAAGCATGCTTCGGCGCGAAGTCTGCCGCTCTACATAAACTGTTTCTGCCAAAGCTCTGGCAGCGCATTTCGCGTGAACCACATCATGCTCGCTTCCTCTGGATGTTTACCTTCTAGAGTGCGTTGAACAAACAATGGATCTAAAAGCGTGATGCGTAATAGCTCATTGACCGTGCTTGGATTAAGCCCTTCCAATTGAGCGATCTCGGTGCCACTCCTTACCTCGCCAGAATCCAAAAGTCGCTGCCAGTAAAACGCTCGTGCTAGTCCTTGTAATAAGGGTGCGTTGATGCTGGTGCCGATTGCGTTGTCGGGCTTATTCCCTCCGGCAAGTTCAAGATCTTCCAGAATGGTTTTTCGACCAGACCGACGTTTCAGTTTGAGCGGAATACGCGTTGTGATGCGCAAACGTGCTTCAGCCGTGGGAGCCATGTCGCTCATGCCAACATCTCCATTTCCAGTCGCTCAGCACCCACCGTTTTGGGCTTCATTGTTTCGAGCAATGGCAACCATCCTTCGGTGCGCCAGTTGATCGAAATCGAATCGTCTTCCAAGGTGACTCGCTCAACTAGGCTGCGAATGATGTTGCGCTTGATCGGATCAAAGAAGGTGTCCCAGATGTTGGCAGTTCGCTGCAAGATAAGCACTACAGCTTGAGGCTCCGGAATACCGGGGTTGAGTGCTTGGATCTGATGCCAGTAGTTGTTGAGCATCGTTCCCGATCGCAAAAAATCAAGAACCTGTTCGGTCACTGCGTTCTCCACCAAATCGGCGGGTTGGTTCGGAATGTCGCTGTGACATGCACCTGAATTCACCTTTTTGTTGTGCACGTAGTAACGGTAAACCTTTCCCGATTTCTTCTGCGTTGCCACTGGCAGGTACAGATCTCCCTCAGGGCTATAGATTAGGCCTCGTAGCAAGAATTCTGTTTGCGCTTTTTGAGACCAAGTCGACCTAGTGTTTTCTTCGCCGCCTTTTGTCATCAGTTTTTGAACATGCTCCCAAGCAGCTTGATCGATCAAAGGTTCATGCGCACCTGCAAAGAATTGACCCTTGTGCTGCAGTTGACCCAGATATACACGGTTGTGCAGGACCTTGTAAAGCGCCTGTTTGCAAAAGTGGCGCCCAGTCTTGGTCAGGATTTTTTGATCCTTCATGTCTTTGACCATCAGTGTTGTGGAGTGGGTGAGTCGGTAAGTGTCAAAGATCCACCTCACCGTCGCAGCTTCTTGCGGATCGACCAGTAGTAAGCGGTTTTCAACCCTGTAACCCAGAGGCACCGGCCCACCCATCCAAATGCCTTTGCGCTTGGATGCGGCGATCTTGTCCCGAATGCGTTCGCCTGTGACTTCACGTTCGAACTGAGCGAATGAGAGCAGCATGTTGAGCATCAGCCGACCGGTGGATGTAGCTGAATTGATCTGCTGAGTGACAGAGCTGAAGCTGACCTGGTGCTTGTCAAACACCTCCACCATCTTGGCGAAGTCAGCCAGCGAGCGGGACAGGCGGTCAATTTTGTAGACCACGATCATGTCCACTTTGCCTGCCTTGATGTCGGCCAGCAGGCGCTTCAAACCGGGGCGCTCCATGTTGCCACCGGAGAAACCGGGATCTTCGTAGGTATCTTGAACCGCAACCCAGCCTTCAGCGCGTTGGCTCATGACAAAGGACAGACCTGACTCGCGCTGCGCATCAATGGAGTTGAAAGACTGGTCCAGCCGTTCGTCGGATGAGACGCGGCAATACACCGCACATCGTTTAGGTACCATCATGGTCATACAGCCCCCTTGGACTTGAGGCCAAAGAAGGCCGGGCCGGACCACTGGGTTCCGGTGATGGTTTTGGCAATGGCAGACAGGCTGCGATAAATCTGACCGTTGTATTCATACCGGCCATCGGCCTGCACCAGAACCCGGTACTCCCTGCCGTCGAACTCTCGCACCAATGTGGCACCGGGCATGGCCACGGCTTTGGCTGGGGTTTTACTCTTGATCGATGAGAACTGCTGGCCGTAGTTGGCCAACATATCTCGGGTCGACTGAGGCAGACTACCAAAGGTCAACTCCTGCAACCGGTATGCCAGCCGTGAGGTCATGAACTTGCGGTTGGGGTGAATTGGCCTGCGTGGGAAATGGTGATCCCACAGTTTCCAAAGCTCAGGCATCTTCATCTCATGCAAGGCTGCGACCTCGCTCTGAATAGCGTTGAGTTGGTCGATGCTGCGCTGCTCACGCGGGTTGATGGATCGTGGCTTCATTGGCGAACTCCTTGTTCTGTAGACGGGTTCGTATTGACGCTCTGCCAGGCATGGAAGTCCACAAACTCATCTCTGCCAGTGGCGTAAAGCCGACTGTTATTTGCTTTAGTCAGTAACGCGTGTTGACTAACTGCGCCATGAGCCATCAGATTGCTGATCTGTTGTAGGGAGAGGTAGCCACTCTTCTCGGACCGCTTGTCAAGGGGCTTTGTGGAGGGGATTTGTGGTTGAGTCATGGATAGGCACTTCTTGCTAAAACTGTCCATGAATCGTAAAAACCAACCTCTTAAAAAGTAACGTGTTTTAGCGGTCCAAAGGGGGACAACTCTTTTCAAGACCGCATAAATGCGAGCTTTCAGAGGCTTCTACCTGAAGGAATCAGGCCTCGATTGGTGTTTTTGACAGATTTCTCAAATGCTGTATATTTATCCAGCAATCCCAACATTCAGCCATCAAAGCTCAAGACTTCTATGTCCTGAGTTGGGACGCCTCATTGCCGAAAGAAACAACAACAAAAGGAGACAACCGTGAGCAAGCCACAGACCTACGCAGACATTCTGCTGAATCTGCCCGTCGACGAGACGCTTAAAACGTTTCTTGAGCGGCATGTGCTGCCACTGCCCGAGGGGTGGAACTGGAGCGACAGCATGCAGACCTCCAGAAGTTTGGTTCGGTTGGTTCAGAGCCATCCAAATACGGCCATGCGTGACCGCATCGTGGCAGGGTTGCACGCCAGCACGCTACTGGCCCATCCCTTGGGCAAGCAGGCCATGTTTCAGGCCGCGCACGACCGGCCGACGGAGTTGATGGGGCTCATTGCCTGCAAAAGCGATTTGCATCGCGCGTTTTGGTTGTACGTCTATCACCCAGCTTTGTTCGAAGCCGCTGCTGAAATCGAATATCTCGATAACCACGGGCAGCAGGCGCAGCAACACGATCTGGGCGTCAGGCGCGCCATAAAACGTGACGAAGCAACCGTTGCAGCGTTCAGCGAAGCGATCAAAGGGTTCTATCAGCGCGAACTCGGCTGCGGTGAGGTGTGCGTGGTGAATGTCTTGGAGCGGGCCCGAGGTACACAGTTGATTTCCATCCATGCCAAGGATTTGGCGACAGCCAGACTGGAGTTTGAGGGTAGTCAGCTACAACGACGTGTGGGCAGTCCCAATATCCACATGGTGCTGGAATATGCGCAAGCGACTGGTGTTGCCCGCACCATCATCCGTGGCGGGGCCAAGTACCACACCATGTTGTGTGAGGCATTCGCCAAACACCTGCTTGGTGTGGATGCAGATGCTCAACGCATTGAGTCACCTCGTTTGGATCTGTCAGCACTTCGTACAGGGTTGCACATCCCACAAGCGATTGAAGACGGCTTCGTGGGGATGCAAGTCAAGAGCGTGATCGTGCTTAGTGACTGTGGTCAGCTCAAGATCGAGTGCACAGCCAGTTCTGTGAGTGATCAGCAGTGCGTTACCGATCTGCTCAACGACTACTTCGGAATGGACAACCCACTGTCTCGTGGCTGGACCATTCAAGCGGCTGTCTTGAACTTTTACCTAGCTCCTGCGCAAGGTCGTCATCGTTGCACCGTGGTCAGTGTGGAAATCACCAGCAAGGGGCGATTGAATCTCCATAAATTCGATGAGAAGTTGCGTGCGCAGATGGAAAGTTATTTGGTTCAGTTGGGCATCCTGAAAGACAAGCAAGTGTTTGAGCCAGACAGACACACAGCGCCGCGCAAGGAGTTGTCTCGCAACTTGTTTGAGTGAGGTGTGAGAGATGGACACACCCAATCAACAAGCCATGAGTTTGGCTGCATTGCTGTTCACTCGGGGAAGCTTGTCTTGTGAATTCACTTTCTCAGCAAAGCAGCGAGCCAGTTTGGATTTTTTGCAGCAAGCCAAAGCGGTGCTGCCGGGACCTACCAATTCGCGCGATGCCTTGTGCTCATTTTGTGGATTACATCGTGGTCCAGTCTTTCGAAACGATGATGGGTTGATGGTGCAGTGCCCCGACTGTGGGCCATTTAAGCTTGACCCATCCAGTCAACGAACATGGCGACTCGACGATGAATGGTTGATCCGAAAGCTGCGCGGTGCGATGAACATCGCTCCGCATAATTCGACGACGCTCATCGCTGATGGTGTCTGGGACATTGGGCGCTATAAAAAGCGGCCTGTGGTGTTGGGCAGGCGCATTGATCTCATTGAGCGCCACGGGCTGCGAATTTTTAATGGTCCTGAAGTACGCAAGCAAAGCTGGGTGATCACGCCTCGTCCACTGGGCAAGTCAATTCCGGATCCGCTGGCAGGCATAGCAACCTGGTGGCAACTGCAAGATCAGTTTGCTTGGCATGGCGTAGCACTCAGGTTGTTAGATCCTTTTGCAAGCGAGATGTCACAGCCAGAACTGTTGACTAGTACGGCTGCTGTGTATGGGCCGTTTTCTGAGAACTTTGCATGCGTGCATCTTGACGATTGGCCTCATGGTCCCATCATGTTGACGCCGTCACAGGCTAAACTTTTTGAAGCGTTGTGGAAGCATCGTCAGCAGGCTCAGTCGGCGGAGGTCATCATGATGGCTGCGGGGTTAGACAGTGACAGGCCAGTAGATCTTTTCAAAATTAAGGCGGCCAATCGTGGTGATCTTGTTTATGAGGGGCCATTACAAGCTTATGAAAAACTAGTTGTTCGACAACGACGATTAGGGCTTTACAAGCTTAGTTTGAGTGGGGAAACTGACTCCTCAAAGTTAGTCGTTGGCTACTAACGACCCAAAGCTGCCCAATCGTTACCCCCTAGTCAGAGCAACACAAAGCGCTCGGAACTACCATCAGGCCCCCTCAACTATTTAGGAAATTGGACCATCTTCATGCTTGACCATGTCTTTATCTCAGTTTCGGATATAAATCGCTCAATAAAATTTTACGAAGCAGCTCTTGCTCCTTTGGGTATCCATCACGTCATTGACTACGACGGTTCCGATGGTCCTGAAGGTCACCCTGACTTAAAAGGATTTGGCTGTAACGGCCGTGTTTTTTTCTGGCTCCGTGAGGGGGTTGTAGAGGGGCGTTCTGCACATATCGGCTTTGTCGCAAAAAGCAATGATGAGGTAAATTCTTTCTATAGGGCCGCAATGGCTGCAGGTGCTATAGACAACGGCAAACCAGAGGCACGGCTGTATTACGACCCCCGGTATTACGCTGCAAACGTATTTGACCCTGATGGCTATAGCTTGGAGACTGTGTACAAAAATTGGCAGCACAAGGCAGAGTAGTGGGACCGTCGCTGGTAAGCGCGCCAATACTCCTGCGCTGCGAAAGGTCACCCGGCTACTTTCTGAGTGGGGCTGCCGCACGAAAGCTCGTTGAGGCCCGATGCCCGCTTCTGGCCGAGTGCAGCCATGATCAAAAAACGTCTGACCATGTCCTGACTACCATCAACATGTAGGAATTCGTGCAAAACCTTAAGTTAAGGTTTTCAGCGTGAGCGTAGATTAAATATACGCCCCGCTTTTGATAGCTGTAGCCCGTGGTCGTTGACCGTCTCGTCTCGACCCGTTGTAGCCCTTCGCTTAATGCATACGTAAGGCTTCTGGCCGGTCGCAAGCGGACACTCATCACAAGACCTCGCATGTTCTCGATCAATCTGGATTGCGTATACATTGGATACTATCGAAATGTTAGCCTTTCAGCCAAGATTGGGCGCATCAACGCACCAACAATTCACGCAATCAAGGGCGCAAATGACCACAAGCAACCGCGTCAAGGGACGGATCGGTGTCAACACCGTCACGGCGATCGTCGAGAACCTCTGGGAATGCGGCTGGCAGGAGTATGGAGCCTCCAACGACGATGCCATTGACGGCGTCATCCTTATGCGAAAGGGCTCTGCAAAGCCTGCGGATACGGGGGGCATCGTCTTTGTGCAGGTGAAGTGTGGAGGCGACGGCTATCGCCAGGATCAGAAGCAACATCCCGATCACGTTGGAGTTGCGCTGGGAGCAGCATACATCGCGAAGCACCGCAGCCGATGGCAACGGGTGCCTGGTCCTGCTGTCCTAGTCTTCGTTGACGACACCAAGGACAAGCTGATGCCGCCTGCGTGGTGGGTGGATCTCAGAGATCCCGCGTCCTACTCGACGACCAACGCGGGAATGGTCCTGATCCCAAAGTCACAGCGGTTCTCGCATCACTCAAAAGGTGACTTCCACCGGTTGTGTGGCGCGCGCACGCACGACCGCCGTCTGGAGACGTTCTCGCTCGAGCGGAGCGACATGCTGTTGCCAGTCCTCGGAAAGACTGAATCGCTGCGCAACGACGCATGGAACTACTACAAAGCATGGCGCGATGACTCGACAGCGAGGCAGAACCCCTTGCTGGGAGAAATCCTAGTCAACCGGGAGGGCTGGAAGCACATCACGCGCCGCGGCCGGTTACCTGAACGGATTGTCCAGTCCTGGATGCTTCTCAGTGCGGCCAAGAAGTTGGTTACCAGCTCCCGGGAGGTCTTCAACCTGGGACACGCGAAAGTCACGAAGTTTACGGACGGCAACTCGGTGACAGAGGACTATCTCGGCCTGCGCGGGATCATCAGCTTCCCGTACCGCCACCAATCGGTGGTGCAAGTCGTCTTAAAACGAAACAGGCTGGTCTCGCCAAGCGATGTAAGCCGAGAGCGCGAGAAAATCTGGTTCTATTCGGTCTACGAGTTGCGCCGAGGAACATTGCAGGGGGTGTGAAGTGCGCGACCGCCTACCACGGCCGGAATAGAACTTGAGCGAAAACTCGGTTAAGAAGTCCGATACGCCATTACTCTTCAATAGCAATGGGGCTAGTCGCGCAGGGCGATTCTAGCAAGGCGGGGTTGGAACCAGGACCCGGGGTATCCGCAAGCGACAGTTTGGTGGCGGACTTGTTGCACAGTTCACTCACCGCGCACGGTAGAGCAAGGGTCACCGTCTCGGAAGAACGAATGGGCGCGGATAGAAAGGAGAGACTGATCACCAATTCTCGCGGGTATAGAGAGTTTGTCCGACTGACCAACGAGAGACTCTCCAGGGCCAACGCGTTGGCTGTCGAGCGGTTCGGGACGAAGCCGATTCGATAGGCTGCACCGATGACCGCACTCGGTGGTCAACCGGGCTTTTGTCGCTTCCTTCCGGATGGCTACTTGTGGCCGATTTCGGAAATTCATTCAACGTGTGTGTTGATATTTCTTTGTAGAGCAAAACAAATTTCGATGATCTCTGCGAATGAAGGTTGGTTTGACGATAGCAGTCCATCTTCCAGCATTGCCGCATAGTCCAGCTTTAGAGAGTCCAAGGCGCCACCTTCAGGCACCAATTGAATCGCTCCACCAACGGCGGCCGTGTAATCGATCCAAGCCTTGTCTGCATTTTTCTCGGCAAAGAACATCGATTTGTGCTCTGCCACATCTTTGCCAAGTTGCAGGTCTGTGATTGCAGTTTGTGCATGACCAGATTTGGCCATCGCGGCCAAGTCATACCAATGGCGTGAGTAGCGCTCTCCGCGCAGGCGACCTTGTAGGCTATACACGTGCGCTGCTGTCGCTTTTTCCCAGAAGGTCCGCTCGGCTCCCATCACCAATGGCTGCGCAGTCGGAAAACTTATGCCCTCAATCGCAGGAGCCATGTCGCAAGCAACCGCATGACGCTGGTGCGGCTCGCCTGTGGCGCGACCACCAAACTCCAGTTGGATGGTGGATGCTGCGTACCCAGTGCCAACCTTGATGGGTGTGTAGGTGAGGATGAGCTTTTCGTTTTCTTTGCCTGCAAGCGATAACGTGGCTTGAACGCCATCTCGTTGGATGGCTGATTCCAGTATTGGCTGGACGGTGTTCTTGATCCAGTCGGGCAGACGATCGCGCACGGTATCGGTGATTTTCTTGGCCTGACTAGAGGATGCTGGAATCGGATTGCCGTTGCGCAAGAGATCGGGAACTACTTCGCGAATGTCATAGGTCAGGTCAACATCTTCAGAAAAGCGGTCGATGATCTTGTAGACCTTGGACAGGGATGTGCCACCCTTGAAAGTCAGCTTCTCGGCAAGCGCAGATTCGTAGATGGCAGACAAGGTCCACACCACCCAGGTGTCTTTTTCCAGTAGATGAGGTGGACGACCCGTTGATGCGGCCGCGACCTCTAGAGCTTCCGCTTGGTCTTCGCGGCTGAGGGCGAACCAAGACTCAGACACTGGCGACCTCACTTACTGCACGAGCCATCCAGCTTGGTAAAACGGATCTTGCTGAACGCATGGCTTCCCATTCCTGAACTTCGAGCTTGCTGCGCAATGTCTGCAACGCTAGGGAGGCTTGCTCAGGACCCAGCCACAACAGCGCGCGAATGGCTTTGCCCGCAGGGCGTTTTCCCATGAACATTTGCCACCGTGTCCCGTGCTTGAGCTCAATCTCTCGACTCCCTAAGTGCAGTCGGCGTGACGGGCCTGAGGTCAGATAAACCTCCCGGGTTGGTACTTGGGTGGTCAAACCCAAAGCATTGGCTTCTGCCGCACCGCTGGCCACCACAACTTCACCGCTTGTGGCTTCGATTGCTTCTACAACCGATTCGGTCGATGGTGGCCGCGCTCCGAAGCGTCCTTGAACAGGTAGGGCGTAGACCCCACGGCCAACTCTCAAAAGTTGGCCTTCTTTGGTCAGACGCGTCAGGGTTTGGTCAATCGCTGCGCGAGAGCCCAAATGCAGGAACTCTTTAGGCGAAAGCAATCCCCCTTCGGGCAGGGACTGCGCGGCAGACAGGACGGCTTGGGCGAGTTGGCTCATGGTTTATCTCAATTTGTCAGAAGTTTACTGTATTTTCTGACAGATTGGCAAGTGAGGGGTTCGGAGGCCGTCTTGGCGTGGGGAATAAAGAACTGGAGATATCGCCAAAGTTCTTTATTCAGTTCCTTATCAGTTTGGCATTCCCCCAAACCTATAGACACTTTTCATAGCGCAGTTTGATGCTGCCGCTCGAACTCTTGGGGGCTGAGTTGATCGAGATGCTTGTGGCGTCGAACTCGATTGTAGAAACCCTCGATGTAAT